>Ga0247841_10001060_pt1 | contig 65189 bp, 63 predicted proteins | sample LaCruzMarch2015__2_FD_192410 | JGI IMG/M metagenome (GOLD analysis project Ga0247841, IMG submission 192410) | Freshwater microbial communities from meromictic Lake La Cruz, Castile-La Mancha, Spain - LaCruzMarch2015_18m | ecosystem: Environmental > Aquatic > Freshwater > Lake | place: Spain...
GACCTGAATTTCTTATATCTGGCTTTAAGTAATTCTTCTTTATTCAAAGATTCTAGTTCTTTTAAATTTCTTAAAATTACTTCTTTAATGCTTGCGGCGATTTTTTGCGCATCCCGATGCGCTCCTCCTAATGGTTCAGAAATCACTTCATCAATCAAACCCATCCTTAAGAGGTCTGGACCGGTAAGTTTCAAAACTTCTGCCGCTTGGGGAGCCTTAGCGCCATCCTTCCAAAGAATTGCTGCGCACCCCTCCGGAGAAATAACCGAATAATAAGAATTTTCTAATACTGCTATACGATCCACCACTCCAATCCCCAGAGCGCCACCGGAACCGCCTTCTCCAATCACAATTGCCACAATCGGCACAGTAAATCCCATCATCTCTCGTAAATTAAGCGCAATCGCGTGAGACTGTCCGCGCTCTTCCGCCCCAATACCCGGATATGCCCCCGGCGTATCAATAAAAATTACTACCGGTAAATTAAACTCCTGAGCCATTTGCATTACCCTTAAGGCCTTACGATAACCTTCTGGATGGGCGCAACCAAAATTACGTTTTAAATTTTCCTTAGTGTCTCGGCCTTTTTGATGTCCAATAACCATTACCTTTTTTTTATCCAGTTTTGCCAAACCACAAATCATGGCTTTATCATCGCTAAAAAGCCGATCCCCATGCAACTCCACGAAATCTGACATAATCATATTAATATAATCTAAAGTATACGGGCGTAAAGGATGCCGTGCCAACTGTACTTTCTGCCAGGCAGAAAGATTAATATAAGTATCCTTTTTTAAGTGCTCCAGTTTATCATCCAGTTTCTTAATTTCGCTAGACAAATCAATCTTTTTCTCAACCATAAAAGATTTGAGCTCTTGAATTTTTTTCTCTAACTCTAAAATCGGTTTTTCAAAATCTAGTCCGGCCATAAGTATTTATTCAATGATGGTAACTTCTGTGCCTACGGGTACAATACTATAAAGTTCCTCAACATCGGCATTTCCCAAACGCACACATCCTTGAGTCACCTGTTTGCCCAACTCTTTAGGTTCAGTAGTTCCATGAATACCATATCCCGCCAAATCAAAACCCAGCCAACGCGTACCTAACACATTCTGGGCGCTTTCCGGAGGCACCACTGCCCCCGCTTTAAACCAAGTAGGATTAGGGAGCTTGTTCACGATTTTAAACGTGCCCACGGGAGTACAATTGTTTTTTCCAGTAGAAACAATATAACTCTTAATAACTTCTTCATTATTCTTAAGCAATAATATGTTCTGAGATTTATCCACTAAGATACTAAAAGGCAGGCTTTGCACCTTAATCTTACGGCCAGGAATAATTAAAGCATCAACAATATTATTACTTTTCATAATAAGCTCAGTCGTTGTTTTATGTTCACGAGCAATCTTATCCAGGGTATCTCCCGGGCGAATTTGGTAGATTATGCTTTTCGGCGTAAGTACAGGTGAGAATAATAACTTAATATTTATTTCTTCTGTTTTCTTCTGCCAATCCATTACTTCCGGAGATTCTGGGAAATCATTTACCAGCTTCTGATACAATAACTTCGCCTCATACTCCTTGCCTTTTGCCTCCAGGCTGCGTGCTTGTCCAGACAAAAGACGCGCTGATGAATGACTGGCAGTTTGCATTATTTTACTTATTTTTTTACTCGCGGCAAAAACAATGATACTTCCCATAGCCAACACCGCTATAATTAAAATCAAAAGTCTTTTTTTCACTTAAACCCCCTGTTTATTTTATCTAATTCCAGATACCAAGGCAATCGCTATGCCTAACAACAACCCCATGATTACTTCGATCGGCGTATGGCCAATAAGCTCGCGTAAACGCGTTTGTTGAATCTTTCCCCGCCAATAAATATCATCCATAATCATATTTAAAATACCCGCTTGTTTTCCTGTAGAGCGACGTACTCCTTGAGCATCAAACATAACGACCACCGCAAAAGCAAATGCCAATGCGAAATAAACACTATCAAATCCACACTCCATGCCAACACTTGTTCCTAAACACGAAGCGCCCGCAGCATGCGCAGAAGGCATTCCCCCGCTTCCAATAAATAAACGAAAATCAAATTTCTTCATCCGGAATACTCCGATAATCACCTTAATCGTCTGAGCAATTAACCAGGCGGAAATTGTCGTCATCAGAATCTTGTTTCGATACACCTCAACAAAAAAATCTCTCATTATATTTTAATTGTTACCAACTCCCTTATAATCCTGCATAGATTTATACGAAGCAGGAACAACCTCAATTTTAATTTTCTCTAAAGTTGACCGGCCGTTCCTAAGCAGGAACCCCTGATTTCCTTCAATTTCTATGTTAGAAGATTTAACTTTTTTTACCCTTAGCTCTCGAATTGCTTTTTTTAACTCAACCAATGAACTCATCTTTAATTTATACTGTTCATTTTCTAAGTAATTACGTTTATGGCTATCAATCAACGCTCTATTTTCCGCTTTTAATATCGCAAACTTAGTATTGATGTCTTCCAGCTCATTCTGAGCTTTAGAATTATCTCGAAAAAGGCTCATCAACCTAACTTTACTCGCCTTTGAATAAGCCTTAAGCTTTACATTCTTATTTATCAACTGCTCATTAAACTCTTTCTCTTTCTTTAACTCTCGCAATAAGTTTTGCTTCTCTTGTGACAAAGAAACAACCTCACTTTGAGCCTGAATCAAGCCCTCTTGAAGCCTAAATCTTGCCTTTAATTCACTTACATATCTAACCATACTAAAAACAGCAATACCTAGCAATAAAACCAGCACTAAATTCTTAAAGGCATCTTTATTCATAAGCTTCTATTATATAATCCTCCATCTAAAAAGCAAGCTATTTTACTTAAAACCAGTTAGATTATCAAGTTCTGTACGTCTATTGCCTTAAAAGGAGTAAAGATGATCTCTAAAACTTACAGTTTTGGCTTGCTTGGCCTGGATGCCTATCCAGTAGAAATAGAAATTGATGTTGCCAATGGCCTTCCAGCAGTAAATTTCGTTGGCCTGGCAGATACCGCAATCAAGGAAAGTAAGGAAAGGGTGCGTTCTGCCATCAGAAATTCAGGATTCCAATGGCCGGCCCAAAGAATAACGGTAAACCTAGCCCCTTCGGATATCAAAAAAGAGGGTGCTTGTTTTGATTTAGCCATTGCCCTTGGCATTCTGGCGGCAACCGAACAAATCAAAAGAAACCCTCTCAAAAATTACTCTTTCCTGGGGGAATTATCACTAGATGGACAACTGCGCCCGATACATGGTGTTTTGGCAATCAGTTTAACACTGTCAAGATACCCCATAAAAAACCTCATTCTACCTGAAGAAAACGCTAAAGAAGCGGCAATTATACCAGAAATATCTGTCTGGCCGCTAAAAAGCTTAAAAGAAGTTGTACAATTTTTAGCTGACCCGAGTTTTCGACAGCCTCTTAAATTAGAAATTAATCAAATCCTCAAGAATAACGCAAATTATGCTTTAGATTTTTCCGAAGTCAAAGGACAGCATTTTGCTAAAAGAGCACTCGAAGTGGCGGTATCCGGGGGGCATAATATTTTAATGATCGGCCCTCCAGGAAGCGGCAAAACCATGCTCGCCAAAAGAATACCAACCATCATGCCAAACCTTTCTTTAGCGGAGACTCTAGAAATAACCAAGATCCACTCTATTGCCGGCACACTACTAAACAAAGATGGTTTTATCGGAACTCGACCTTTCCGCTCTCCACATCATAGCATCTCAGATGTCGCCTTGATTGGAGGAGGCAGCACTCCTAAACCTGGAGAAATCAGCTTAGCGCATTACGGAGTTTTATTCCTGGATGAACTACCGGAATTTAATCGTAAAGCTTTAGAAGCATTGCGACAGCCATTAGAAGATAATTTAATTTGTATCAGCCGCGTAAAAAGAACCCTAATTTTCCCGGCTTGTTTTATTTTGGCAGCAGCACTTAACCCCTGCCCCTGCGGAAATTATTTTAGTCCAGAAAAAACCTGCCATTGTAATCCGGCAAAAATTAGGAATTACTTGGGAAAAATTTCCGGTCCTCTGCTGGATAGAATTGATTTACATATCGAAACACCGCAAGTAAAATACCAGGAATTATCCGACCAACAAGACGCTGAATCATCGCAAACAATTAAACAACGCGTAGAGAATGCTCGTGCGATTCAACAGCAAAGATTTAGGTTCACAGGAATATTTTGTAATGCCCAGATGTCTAATAAATTAATCAAACAACATTGTATTTTGAACAGGGAAGCCCAAGAGTTAGTGCGTATGGCCATCGCAGAACTAGCTTTATCCGCAAGAGCTTATGATAAAATACTTAAAGTAAGCCGAACTGTAAGTGACTTAGCGGAAAGCGATACTATTTCCGCCGAGCATGTTGCCGAAGCCATCCAATACCGCTCACTAGATCGTGCCTTTTTAACTTAGATTAATTCGAAATTGTTCCGCTTTTTAAAGGGTAGAAACTTCAATGGTAGTTGTGGCGCTGGAAACAGACCCGGCATCATCCTTGACCGTAAGGGTAACCGTAAAACTACGTAAACCGAAAGTAGTGCTCCAATAAGTATTTTCCGGATTTTTCTTATTCGAACTATCCCCGTCACCAAAATTCCAATCATAAGCAACAATCTTTCCGGACTTAGAGTATGATTTTTGACCAGAAAATTTCACCACCAACGGAGAGTTACCTTTGGTCGGCTTAGCAGTAATTATGGCAATCGGGGGCTCCCATGCGGTTTTAGTTACCACTGATTCGATAACCACTGGCTTAGCTTCCTTCAATGGTTCAATAACCGAAGCTGGTACAGGTTCGACAACCGGAACAGATATTGGTACAACCGCCGGAGCCAAAGGAATTATTTCTTGAACAGGTTGTAGCTTTAATTCTGCCGGTACCACTACCACCCCGTTTTGCATAAGAGATTCTTTCTTCAGGTCTTCGGCAATATAAGCCGCAAGCTTTTCCTTTAAAGAATTTACGCGAGATTTCTCTAATTCATCCTTTTGCTCATCAAGCCGGTCTACGCTTTCTTTGTATTTCGGGTTACGATTATACTTATAATCTGCCACTGCCACAAACGGCCAACGCAAAACTCCTCCCAATAGATCCACTAACATCGCCGGCGGATCCCAGAAGAATTCTTTTAAACGCGACTCAATCAAATGCATCTGCTTATAATAATGCTCCACAGTGCCACGGCGACGCTTAAATCTTTCTTTAGCTAAAACTAAATCTGGCAGGGATTTTTCTTTTCCTACAGTATATTCTAAAATTGGCTTACCATCATAGCAGGCCAAATAACCCTGGCTATCAGCAGTAGCCGGTTTCTGAAATTTATAAGTAGCGCAACCAGATAAAACAAATCCTAAAAAAACTAAAATTAAAACTTTCTTCAAACCCCTACCCCCTTAACCTTTACCCGAATATTTTTTACGGATGCATTAATGCCAATGCCTCTGAACGGGTTTTCTCATTATCCTTAAAAATTCCCCGCACCGCACTAGTTACCGTCATCGTTCCGGGTTTTTTCACTCCACGCATCGACATACATAAATGCTCCGCCTCAATAACTACCATTACCCCTAAAGGTTTTAATTTATTCATTACAATTTCAGCGATTTGAGTAGTTAACCTTTCTTGAACCTGAGGCCGACGAGCTAAAATATCCACTACCCGAGCTAACTTACTTAATCCCGTTACTCGGCCATTCTTCGGAATATAAGCTATATTAGCCTGGCCAAAAAAAGGCAAGAGATGATGTTCACAAACTGAATATAAAGGTATTCCTCGCAAAAGAATAATCTCGTGGTGTTTTTGTTCTAAAATAACTTCTAATTCTTTTTCCGGGTCTTGCTTAATGCCGGAAAAAATTTCTTCATACATTTGGGCAACCCGTTTTGGCGTATCTAAAAGATCATGTCTTTTAGGATCTTCACCAATTGCCTCTAATATCTGACGTACCGCTTTTTCAATCTTAATTTTATCCATCTAAAAGTTCCTTCATTAACCATCAAAATTATATCAGACATTATCTAATGAAAACCATCTTTCTGCAATAGGTTTTTATCTTTTCATCCAACTACCAAGCCTAATTAATAAATAACCCTCATTATTTACCAATACAAAAATCAGTAAAGATCCTATCTAAGAGATCCTCAGAAAAACTTTTACCCAAAATTTTATCTAGATAGACACAGGCGTCTTTTAAGTTTTGCGTGATGTACTCGTCAGACAACTCATCGGCTAAAAAGAGTTTAGCTTGGCTAACTAGTTTTTGGGCGTCCCGAAGAGCTTGGATATGCCTGAGATTACTCACCAACATTAACTCCGGAGTAAGCAGTTTGCCTTGATAAACAAAATCATAAATAGTATTCTCTAGGCGATTGAGGTTTTTTCCTGTTTTAGCCGCTAACTCCACCACCCTAGAAAATATTCCGCTTATTTCATTTTTATCCAAACGCGCCTTTAAATCAATTTTATTAATTACCGCGATCGCATTTTTATTTTTTACTGTTTTAATTAGTTCTCGATCTTCTTGGTCCAATTTACGATTATAGTCAAATAGAATAATTACCAAATCCGCTAATTTAATCTGCTCCTTTGAGCGCTTGATTGCTTTTTTTTCAATCAAATCACGCGACTTAAAAATTCCTGCCGTATCTACGATCCTAACCGGGATACCTTTTATGTCCAGGACATCTTCAATGGTATCACGCGTTGTTCCGGCCACCGGAGTAACAATCGAACGCTCTTTCTTCAGCAGGGCATTTAAAAGTGAAGATTTTCCGACATTAGGTTTACCGCAAATAACTACATGTAGACCTTCGCGTAAAATCCTTCCGCTGGAAGCGCTGCTTAATAAAGCGTTTAGTTCAACGTCAATAGCCTTAAGGCTAAACAATAGACCGGCCCGATCCTTATGAGTACCTTCCTCGGGAAAATCAATACTTGCCTCTAAGATTACTAAAATATCTAATAATCCCTGTCGAATTTTATTAATCTCTTTAGATAAGCTACCGCTTAACTGCCCTAAGCTTATTTTAAGCGCGGAATCTGTTTTAGCTCGAATAATATCAATTACCGCTTCGGCTTGAGCCAAATCAATGCGACCATTTAAAAACGCCCGCTGCGTAAACTCACCCGGGCCAGCTAATCGGCAACCATGTTTAAGTGTTAGCTCTAAAATCTTACCTAAAGACAACCTGCCGCCATGGCAGTTTATCTCCACAACATCTTGGCGAGTATATGATTTCGGACCACGCATCACGGTAAGAATAACCTCATCAATAATTCTATCGGCATCCACAATCTTGCCATAATGCATGGAGTAACTCTTAAATTGTACCGGTTTCTTTTTATCCAACCCCACAAAGATTTTACTGGCGACCGCTAAAGATTCTTTACCACTCAGGCGCACAATACCAATGCCACCTTCACCCGTGGCAGTAGAAATTGCCGCAATTGTATCTTGCAAGTTATTTTCCCACATCTCTAAATTCTCCAACCACAAATAATGAACCCGTGACTAAAATTAAATCTTTTTTACCCGCTAACTTCTTAGCTAAAAGCTTAGCTTCTTTTACACTAAAGGTCAAATATAGTTTACGCTTAAAATATCTGACCAACTCTTTTGGATCAATTGCTCGAGGCGTCGCAGCTTGTGTAAGTATAACCGCATCCGCCAAAGGACTAAGTGTTTTACAGATCCCAGAAATATCTTTATCCGAGGAAATTCCTAAAACTAGAATTAATTTTCTATATTTTTTGCCATTAGTGGATGCGTCTTTGGTAGAAAAATTATCTTCTATCGCTAGCCTTAAAGCCTGCGCAGAAGCTAAATTCTGCGCGCCATCTAAAATAATTAAAGGATTCCTTTGAATCAATTCAAATCTCCCCGGCCAAACAGTACTTTGCAGCCCGCGGCGCAAAACAGAAGCCTTAAAATTATACCCATAAAAACTTAAACTTTCAACCAAACCAACCGCCAAAGCCGCATTTGCTAGCTGATGCTCTCCTGAAAGATTAAATTGTAAATTTTTGTAATCATTTTTCAAACCCTTAATTACGCGTTCACCTTTAAAGTTAAAATATTTTATTTCTTTACCTATTTCACAAAACTTAGCTTGAAATTTTTTGCACTGATTGTAAATCACTACTTGCACTTCTTTAGGCTGTAAAGCCGAAATTACAATTGTTCCCGGATGCTTAATAATCGCCGCTTTTTCAGCAGCAATCTTACTCAAAGTATTACCCAATATTTGCACATGCTCTAAACTAATCGGCGTGATCCCGCAAACCAAAGGCTTAGTAACATTAGTCGCATCCAACCTACCTCCCAAACCAGTCTCTAAAACAACAAAATCAATTCTTTTACGTTTAAAATACAAAAACGCCAAAGCCGTATAAACCTCAAAAAAAGAAAGCTTTCCGTGTTTTGAATAACGATTATATTTATTAATTACCGGTTTTAATTTTTTTACTAAATTCGATAACTCAGCCTTAGAAATCATACCTTCAAAATCTTTTCTTTTTTGCCTACTCTCTTTCGCTAATGGCCAAAGAATTCTAATTCTTTCTCTAAAATCATTTAAATGAGGTGAAGTATAAAGCCCCACACTAAGGCCTGATTCTCTAAGCATATGAGCAACAAAAGCGCACGTTGACCCCTTGCCCTTTGTTCCAGCAATATGAATAATGCGCAAAGCATCTTGAGGGTTTCCTAAAAGCTTAAGAAATCCTCGAATTCGCGTTAAGGTTAAATCTTTTTTATAGGAATAATTTGTATTTTTCTCGTAGTTAGTAAGAGAATTTAGATATTTTATAACTACTGGGTAGGTCATACATTAATGCCGAAAATGCCTTATACCTGTAAAAACCATCGCCAACTTATATTTATCACAAGCAGCAATAATCTGCGCATCAGCAATAGAGCCTCCTGGCTGTATAATGGCTTTAGCGCCAGCTTTATGCGCCCAAGATATCGCATCGGCTTTAGGAAAGAAAGCATCTGAAGCCAAACAACAACCCTTGCTAAATTTAGATGATTTGGCCTTGGCAATCATTACGGAATCTACGCGAGACATCTGCCCGGCACCAATACCCACAGTCCTGGTACCAATAGTTAAAACAATCGCGTTGGATTTTACGTGTTTGGAGACCTTCCAAGCAAAAATTAAACTTTGCATTTGAGCCGAGGTGGGTTTTTTCTTAGTCACTACTTTAAGGTTACAAACATCCAAAGTGAGTAAATCCGCGCTTTCTAAAAGCATGCCGCCCCCTACTCGCTTCATCTGTAAATCATTAACCACACTCCAATCCTTCAACTCTAGCAAGCGTAAATTTTTCTTTTCTTTAAATAAATTTAGGGCTTCTTGATCAAAACCCGGAGCAATAATACATTCTAAAAATCCGCTTTTAATTATCAATTTAGCCGTTTTTAAATCCATCTTTCTATTTAACGCGACAATGCCGCCAAATGCCGAAAGTTTATCGGCTTTCCAAGCATTTAAATACGCCCGGCTTAAATCTTTATCTTCAGCAACGCCGCAAGGATTATTATGTTTAACAATTACCGCCGCCGGAGATTGAAATTCTTTAGCTAACTCCACGGCAGAATTAAGATCCAGAATATTGTTAAAAGACAGCTCTTTACCCTGCAATTGTTTTAAATTAATCAAACCGGCCGATTTGCCTTTTTCTTTGTAAAAAACGCCTTGTTGATGCGGATTTTCTCCATAACGCAAATCTTGGATCTTTTGGAAAGTCAATACTAATTCCTGGGGGAAATTCTCAACTACTTTGTTAGTCTTAAAATAATCACTTAAATAATTATAAATTGCCGCGTCATATTTACTCGTATGTCCATAAACTTCAATACCTAATTGCCGCATTAAATCTTCAGGCAAACAGCCGTGATTCTTTTTTAATTGATCAATTACTAAAGAATAATGTTGTGGATTACAAATTACCGCTACCGATTGACAGTTTTTAGCCGCCGAGCGCAACATCGCCGGCCCGCCGATATCAATATTCTCAATAATTTCCTCAATACTTACCTTCGGTTTCTGCGTCGTATTTTCAAAGGGATAAAGATTGACAACCACCATATCAATCAATCCAATATTTTGTTCCAAGAGCGTTTTGATATGCTCCGGCTGGTTCCTCAATGCCAAAAGTCCGGCGTGAATTTTAGGATGAAGAGTTTTTACTCTTCCATCAAGCATTTCGCCAAAACCCGTATATTGAGAAACCTCCGTTACCGGGATGTTATTTTCACGCAAAAGCTTTGCCGTGCCACCCGTAGAAATAATCTCTACTTTAAAACTAATTAATTCTTTCGCTAACTCTACAATTCCAGTTTTATCTGACAAACTAATTAATGCCCGCTTAATTTTAATCATGATTAATCCCGCTAGATTTTAAATCTTTACTTATTGAATCTGAAATTTGCTAAATCCCCATCTTGCATAATATAATCTTTTTGTTCCAAACGCATTTTCCCAGCTTGTTTACTTTGAGTTTCCCCACCGCAAGCTATAAAATCGACAAAACTAATAATCTCTGCGCGGATAAAACCTTGTTGAATATCAGAATGAATTGCCCCCGCCGCTTCCCAGGCAGTGGTTCCCTGTTTAATTAACCAAGCACGATTTTCTTTATCCCCAACAGTTAAAAAACAGATGTATTTACTTTCCGTTAATACCCGGGATAAAAGCATCCCCATATCTTCTAACTCTTCTTTTTTAATTACCACTACCGGTTTGAGCGTGAACAAACCATAACCAGAAATAATTTCAAGTTCAACCGCCGTTAACTCCAAAGTTGAGATAAATTCTTCTTTTTCTAAAGCGGCTTTCATTTTACTTAAAACTATTTTTTCCTGCTCCGGAGGAGTTTTAGCCAAACGGGTTTCCATGAATTCTAAATCCTTAAGGATTAAGTCCATCTTAGCATCACCAGGCAAAATAATCACATCCGCGTCAATTGCTAAATCCTCGGCAATTAATTCTACCTGCGGATAAGTTTTTTTCTTCGCCTTAACTAATTTATCCGCTTGATCCAGCTTAATATCTTTAACATTATGTTTACCTAAAGTAGCTTCATTAAGAGCAAACGCACAGATTTTCACCGCATACCTTCTTTCTTAAAATTTAAGGGGACGATTCTATTTTTCCGTCGCCTAATTTAGTTGAAAAACAGACTCATCCCCTTTATTTGTTTTATTTCAATAACTAAAAATTATTCTAGGTAGGTGTAAATCTTTCCCTTATAATTACGCAATACATACTTACCCTTGGCCTGAGAAAGAATATAATTTGGCCCCACGGGAATTTTCCCACCCCCACCCGGCCCATCGATAACATAGGTTGGAACAGCGTAACCCGAAGTATGGCCGCGTAATTTCTCGATAATATTTATCCCCGTGGCTACCGGAGTACGAAAATGCTGCGTGCCTCTGACCGGATCACATTGATAAATATAATATGGCCTCACCCTGATCTGCAAAAGATCGTGCACTAAGCGTTTCATAATAAATGGCCGGTCATTTATCCCCTTAAGCAACACAGATTGACTACCTAAAGGTATCCCGCTTTCCGAAAGCAGATCACAAGCATTTTTACAACGCTTAGTAATCTCTTTCGGATGATTAAAATGGATACTCATCCAAATCGGTGAATAATTCTTAAGCATCAAGACTAATTTTTCAGTAATGCGTTGCGGCAAAGTTACCGGAATGCGCGTGCCAATCCTTAATAATTCAACGTGGGATATCGCGCGTATTTTTGAAATTAAAGACTCGAGCACTTCATCTTCTAAAGTAAGCGGGTCGCCTCCGGAAATTAATACATCCCGAATTTTACGATTGGCTTTAATATACTCGATCGCCGCGTCAAATTTAGTTTCGGGATTAACATCTTTTTCTTCATGATCACCGACCAAACGCCGACGGGTACAATGCCGGCAATACATCGCGCAATGATCTGTCGCTAACAAGAGCACCCGATCCGGATAACGATGGACCAAATGCGGCGCGGGAGAATCACGATCTTCGGCACAAGGATCCGCCATTTCATGAGGAGAAACAGAAAATTCATCATTCACCGGGACAGATTGCCTGCGAATAGGACAATCTGGATCTTCCGCATCAATCTGGCTCGCCCAATAAGGAGTAATCGCCATCGCTAAGCGGCCCTTGGCTTTATCAATTCCCTTTTCTTCTTCCGGAGTAAGTTTAATAATCTGAACTAACTCTTCTTTAGTGCGAATTCTATGCTTGAGCTGCCAATGCCAATCCTCCCAATCCAAAGGATTAACATCTTTATAAAGAGAGATTTGCTGATAATCACGTGAACGTTTCGCGGGCCGGTAAACAACCGGAGCTTCTATCTGTACTTTTTGATTTTCTAAGCTTACGGGATTATTCAATTTAAGCCTTTGTCCTTTCCGAGGCACTTAATAGTATTGCCTCAATAAGATCTTCATATTTCATCCCAGCAGCATAAGCCATAATCGGGAAATTGGATTCCTTTGGATCTAGCCCCGGTAAGGGATTAATCTCTAAAACATAAGGCACGTTATTTTTATCTAAACGAATGTCTGTACGCGAAATATCCAAACAACCCACCGCCCGATGCGTGCGCAAAGCAACATCCTTAACTTTTTCTTCAATATCCTTATCTAACCTAGCCGGACAATAAAACTCCGGGACTAATCCTAATTCCTGATTACCTTGAAATTCTTTCATCTTCCAGGAATAAAAATATTCTCCGCTTTTTTTACAATTTGAAAAATCAATTTCTAAAATTGGTAACACCCGCGTTTTACCATTCTCCAGAATACCTACAGTCAGCTCTTTGCCTTCAATAAACTCCTCAACCAGAGCTTCTTGTCGATAGATATTGATACACTCCTTAATCTTAACCGCCAAATCAACCGCATTATGTACCACATTGGTTTTGTTAATGCCTTTGGCGGATCCTTCACAATTAGGCTTAACAATTAAAGGAAATCGTAGATCCGAATCTAGAACCTCAGTTCCTTTAACAAAAAGCTGGAAATTCGGAGTAGGAATATGTTCCGCCTTAAGTATTTTTTTGGTCAAAGTCTTATTTAACGCTAATGCTAAAGAAAATGTATTTGAGCCAGTATAAGGAATACTTAAATAATCCAACACTGCCGGCACTTCGCTCTCTCGAAAACGGCCGTGTTTTCCTTCGGCGATATTAAATACCATGTCTACCCGATTTTTTTTAAAATAAGAAAACAACGCCGGATATTCCACATCAATCGCTTCCACGCAATGCCCCTTGATTTTAAGCGCCGCAATCACGGAATTAATTGTTTCCTGAGAATCACACTCGGAAAAATAATCCGCCGGCTTCAAAGGATCTTTCTTTTTCAAATTATAAGTTAAGGCAACGCGCATTTTAATTTAATTTATTTCTAATCATCGCACTATTTAAAATCTTTCCCACCATTTGTTCATAAGTAATACCGATATTCTTAGCCAAAAGCATAAAAACATCCTCTGTGGATAAAGAAGGCAAGGGATTAATCTCTAAAACATAAGGATTGCCGTTCTTGTCCACTCGAAAATCGACCCGGCCAAAATCCCGGCATTCTACACAACGATAAACTTGCAAAGCCAATTCATCCAACCTTTTCTTTAAACTACTCGATATCTTTGCCGGACAAATATACTCTAAGCGATCCGAAGTAATCCGCGCAAAGGTATAAAACTTATTATTTAATTTTAATTTTCCGTCAATTTTTATCTGCACTACCGGCATCACTTCCGGGTTCTCATTGCCGACGATCGCCACAGTGAATTCCTCTCCCGAGATAAATTCTTCCACCAAAGCAGGCTGCTTATAAGTTTTAGTAATAAATTCTACTTGCTTAATAAGTTCCTGCATATTTTCTACGCGTGAACTTTCACTTAACCCCTTACTGGACCCCTCAAAACGCGGTTTAACGATTAGAGGAAATGCACAATGATCCTGTTTGATTAAACCCGTAGCAGAACTAACTTCGAAAAATTTAGGAGTAGGTATTTCATCTGCAATAAAAATTTTCTTCGCCATTACTTTATCCAAGGTTAACCCTAAAGTTAAGGCATCTGACCCGACAAAAGGCACCCCGGCCATCTCCAGTAAAATCGGCACCTGACTCTCACGATTTCTTCCACTTAAGCCTTCGGAAATATTAAAAACAATATCCACTCCCAGGTTATCAATCATTTCCAAAAGATTAGCAGCATTACCAATTTTCTTTACCCGAAAACCATTGGCCTCAATCGCTTTGGCAATAACATCAATGGTATCCGGATGATCAAATTCCGCATTGGCATCCAAAGGATCATCCTTCTTGAACTTATAATCTGTCTTTAAATCGTATGTTAATCCTACGGTTTTCATATAATTTACTAATTATTTGTCTAATTATCCGGTGAATAAAAAAATAAGGGCTCAGTTTTAAGCTACTTTTACCTTGAGCCCTCAAAATATCTATCCATTTTTTTCCAACTTAGTTATAAACCTCCCGTAAATTTACGCAAAATGTAGTAGCTATGCTCTTTTTTTACCACAATATGCAGCGATTGTCAAGCATTTTTTGCTCAAACACGCAAAGTTATTTATTTATGATTACCGTCGATAAATAATGATTTTTAGATTAAAATATTGCTTTTTATAAAACTAAAACAAGCGGATTTTTTCTGACGCGCTAAATTTTATTTCATTCTCCCTTAACGCATTCACTAATTGATCAAAACTAGTAAAAACACAACCTCTAATGCCTAAAGATTTAGCGCTTTGAACTAATTCCGGACGGTCATCAGTGTAAAATATCTCTTCTGGATTAACCCCCAACTCACGCATAACTAAATTATAGATTTCTTTATTCGGTTTTATCAATCCCATCTGAAAAGAAAGAAAAATCTTGTCAAAAACTCCAAATACTGGAAAATTTTTCCGCAAATACTCATAATGTAAAATATTGATATTAGAAAGCATCGCGGTTTTATAATTAGTTCGCAAATTATTCACTAAACCAAAAACCGAGCGATTTTTTGCACTCAAGAAAAATATATCATTCCAAATTGGCTCAAAAGAAGCATAACTTAACTTTAAATCCAACATCTGTTTGACCTGGAGATAAAAATCTTCCGGAGCTATTTTTCCGGCTTCAAAGGCAATGGTCGCCTCAGATTCAAAAAAAAGATTATAAATCTGATCCGGGGTCTTGGAGCAAAAAGCTGCCATTCTTTGAGCGGCTCGTAAATGATCAAAATCCACCAGCACCCGGCCTAAATCAAAAAGCAAAACCTTAGTTTCTTGGGCCATTAAACTAATTCCCCTTGTCTGTATTTTTTCTAAAAAGATCTAGAAATTTATCTTCATATTCCTTATAAACATTCCATTTATCAAGCTGAGCTTTCAATTCTGTGGCTTTGGTGATATCCAAGCGGCTTTCCGCAAAAAGTTTCTCAATCTTTTCTTTTATCGAAACCGGCAAATGCGTAAGCTGGCTTAAGGTTTTTTTAATCAATTCCACCTCTTCCTGGCCAATCGGAGCGGAAACTCCGGCACTCCCTAACTTTAAATATTCCAACAATTTATTAATTTCATTTTCCATCAAAAGTGCCTGTTCTTTAAGTGGAGCTACGTTTATTACAATATTCAGTATTTTACCTAAAGCCTCGAGTACCGACGCTGAAGCCTTGGGATTTTCTATCTGGATCGTATAAAGAGGAATTTCTCCTAATAAACAAAATCCTTTTAATTTCGCTTTCTTAGCGATACCCAAAAACAAACCATTCATCCCGCTGATTTGACCATCCACTAATGTCGCAAAATTATATTTCTTTAAACTTTCTTTTGTTTTCTGATCAGTAGCGGCAAACCAAACTTTAGAATCTTGAGTATGATCCGTCGCCTGCGGCATGGAAGCAAAACTTACAATTGACTCTACCCCCAGATCTAAAGCTAGATTAATAATAATTTTAGCATAACTATCCGCCTTAGAGAGATCCGGTTGAGCATTACTTAAAAAAATGACTAGGTCATTTTTCCCGGAAATAACGCCTTTGGTCAGGGGATTTTTCCAATAATAAAATTTTCCTTGAGGAAGCAGGGGAACTTCTAATATTCCCGCTGAAATAACGCTTCCGGTTTGATAAAAAAATTCCTCCGGCATAATTCGAGCGAATTCTTGACATTTAAGCTCTTGAATCAAATATTCCGCAGCTTTAAAAGCCACTTCACCCATTCCCGGCCAAGCCACAATCAGATAAGGTTTCTTTAATCGGGGTTTTTTAGTCATAATTAAAGCTTCCATATTCTCTTTCTGCCGGCTTAAAGCCAAGCCTATATTCTTACGGTTAATTAAATTTATATTTTGTTAAAAATTCTACCAAGACTCTTGCCCCGTTATAAAGATTATCTAAGCAAGCATATTCATCGGCGATGTGAGCGCAGCCTTCCGTGCCAAAACCCGTAGCAATCGCCGGAATATTCATCGCTTTGAAAAAAGTTATTACGGTTGCCCCCTCCGACCCGCTAACCCGCGGTTTGATTCCTAAACTTTGCATCGCCGAAACTAAACTACTTACCAAAGGATGGCGCGGAGAAATATAATAAGGATCCTGAATCCCTTGAATTTCAATTTTATAATTTCGCGTATAGCGGGTAATTGTTTTTCTTAAAAAGCGCAAAATTTCTTTTTCAGAATAACCGGGAAGAAACCTAAAATCCAATTCAAATTCACACCAGTCGCTGACCACGTTAACCTTATCTCCTCCCTTAATCGTCCCCACATTTATCGTCGGCTCATGCAGATATCTATTTTTAGGGTAATGCTGAGTTTGAGCTTTTAAATCCATAATTATTTTCGCGGCCAAATCTATCGCATTAACTCCCAGCCAAGGATAAGCACCGTGTGCTTTTTTACCGCCAATATGTACCGATAAATGCATCAGCCCTTTTTGCGTAATTACAATTTCAAAATCATCCGCATCCAAGACCACCGCGACATTGGCCTTTAAAAGCTTCCGCTCAAGCAAAGGGATTAAGCCTAATGCTGAACCGCTTTCTTCATCCGCCGTCGCGGCAAAAATTAAATCGTAATCCAGCTTAACTTTATCTTCAACAATCGCATTGATTGCTTCCAGCGCGCTAGCTAAATTTCCCTTACAATCTGTAGCCCCTAAACCATAAATCCGATTACCAATAATTTTAGGTTTTAAAGCCGGAGTTTTCCAGCTCGCTCCAGCCGGAACCGTATCCAAATGCGGAGTAAGCAGAAGTGATTTTTCTCGTCTTGCCCCCGGAAGTGTCGCTAGAATATTAACTCTTTTATTATTAAAAGTATGGGTTTTAATTTTTAATCCTAATTTCTTTAAATATCTACCAACAAATTCGGCAATTTTACGCTCGTCTCCAGGAGGATTTTGAGAATCTATGGAAATTAATTTTTGAATAGTTTTTATTAAACGTTTTTTATCGACCATCAGAGATAAATTCCATATTTAAACCGATTAAAGATATCTTTAAAGCTTAGGCATCATTCCTTAAGTTCTAAAGGGTTAAAACCATAATAAGCAAAAAGAGTATACGCCGTACCCGATACCGAACCTGTATGACTGCCTTTAGGAGTTGACCATCCATGCCCAGTATCTACCTGATCCTGAGTCGCATAAGGAAGACATCCCTGGCCTTGGCCAGACGCCGATGGGCTAGAAATAATCATATTCCCTAATTCGCTCAGATACATTTGAGCTTTGGCGCCATAACTAGCAGCTTTAAGCTTATCACCCTTTTTTAAATAAAATTCTTCCATAATTTTATAAGATACAACCATCTGCGCGGTCCACTCAGAAGAAACCACGCCGCCTCGAGAAGCATGACGCTGTGGAGCAAAATCAAATCCTTTTATTTTTACACTCTGCGCGTTGGTGCGCATAAAATTAACTTCCACGCTGCAATTTTCTTCTACAAACTCCAAAATTTTATCCGGATCCATACCTAAGGTAAGCAATTTATCTGGACCAATCGCCGCGATGCTCCAAGCATAAGTATCCGTAGCAATTGTCGAATCACCTTTACCGCGCTTAACCGGTAAATCCTTCTGGTTATAAGTATTATCCACCAACCAGTTAATCGCCTTGGCTGAAGCTTTAGAATAAATTGTTTTCCCGGTAACCTTAGCCAACATATTAAAAAATGCGTAAGCATCAAGATTATGCTCTGTAGAATACCATTCTACTGTTGGACCGCCACGAATGCCGCCGCCAACGTCTTTATTTTGTAGATCAATAATTGTCGAAGCGATACTTTCGGCTAAAGGCAAATAACTTCTATCTTTGGCAGATTGCATATACTGCATAATCGCTAATCCTACCCAAAGATTTGGACCACAATGCATCACAAATTCCGCCGGGGATCCATCGTCGCAATAATAAGCGTTAAGAAACCAGCCGTTTTCTTTTTTTGCACCGTGCGCAAAAAAATCTAAAATTCGCTTCGCCCGGTCAAAATCTAAAGCATTTGCATAGACCTGAACCAGCAAAGCTAAATCATAAGTAAATGACCAATTCGCGATTTCTTTATCGCCTTCAAAACTAGCCACTAATCCCGTGCGGCTATTCTGATGAATTTTAAGCCACTGATACATTTTATCAAAATTGGCCTTTTCCAACACATCTTTTTTCTGATCCAACTGAAGTAATTCTTTTCCCGCCTCATCTTTTTTTTGTACAACCGCAGTTAATTTAGCCTCTAAAAGAAGCTTCTCTTTTGCTAAACCTGAAATTAAAGTGTTAAGTTTTGAAATCTCTTTTAATTTAGTTGCTTCTAAATTAGCATTTTGAGATTCGGCTTTTATTTTCGCGAATTCCACAGACTTAATCTCTATTTCTAAGGCTTCTAACTGCGATAAAAGGTTCTGTCGTTGAACCGTTATTTCTTCTATCTTTTGCTTAGCCAGGCTAGAATCTTTCAACACTGTCGCCAGCTTTTCAATAAGTAATTTATTACCCTGGGTTAACTGAGAATTTAAATAACTGTTCACCCCTAGTCCCATTGCCAGAATAATCACTAAGGCCAAAACCACGGGAACAAAAAGTTTTTTTAACCAAACATAACGCATAAGTTTATTATTTTGCTTAGCCGAGATATAGTCATAGTTTATACCCACTAGGTATTGAGGTTTATCCGAGAGAATATCTTTAACCCAGACTATGCTTGAACGAGCGCAAATCGGTTTCCGACTAATCGGAATATCTATTTCTAACGATAATTTGATCTTCTTTTTTTTGAGCAACTCAATAAATCGCTCATCAAGATTATTTATTTCCAAGCAGATTCCACCCTCGCCGATATTATTAGTAAACCCCTGTAACCAATCAGAAAGAAAAATCTCTCCTTCTGGTTCCTCCAGGCGAAATTGTACTGGAAATACCGTATCTAAACGCAGATACTTACGATGTTCCCGGGGAATTAATTTTTTATTTTTAAGCGGCATTTTTGCTCTCTATAATTAAAAATCTCTGGAATTCTATTTTATAACAAATGACAGTTAATGCAATGAAAAGTAAAATACCCCACTATATAATTTTAGGTTTAAAAGTAAAACGATTAGAAAAATCAATAAAGTTTACAATGCCTTTTTGTTGGCCGATAATTTTCAATTTATTAAAAACCTCCCAAGTCATTTCCACGTCGGCAAAAGCCCGGTGATTTTGCGTTAACTTAACTTCCAATTTATTAGCCACAAACCAAAGCGCGTAACGCGATAAACCGGGCAGGAGTATTTTGGCCATCGCCAACACATCAAAAACAGTGATATTTGTAATTGCCGGACGGCCAATTAATTTAAGCTCATTATTCAGGAAACTTAAATCAAATTCAGCGTTATAGCAGCAAAGGCAGCTATCTTGAATAAATTCTAGAAACTTCGGCATTACTATTTCCATACTCGGAGAATTTTTTAGCATTTCCGAAGTAATTTTATTTACCGCGAAAGCCTCCGGAGAAATCTCCCGACCCGGATTAATCAACGCCTCGAATTGGGCTAATCTTTGTCCGCCCTTAACTCTTAAACCGGCTATTTCTACAACCCGATCTCCGGTAATCGGATTAAGCCCGGTAGTTTCGGTATCAAATACAGTAAATTCTATGGCCTCAATATTTTCTTCCATTATAAGTTAGAATATAGGCGTCAATTAACCGCGCGGGTTTATAAGCAAGTTTAGTTTTACGTAAGTTTTCCAATCCTGAATCATCCATAATATTAATATATTTATAATCTTTTAACTCTCGGCTAAATTGACGGAAGATAAACGGTGCCAACCCTTTAATCGTCAGATCCGTAATTTCATAAAGGATACAAAACATCTGGTTATTTAGCCGGTAGCCAAAACTAAAAGCTTTAATCTCTTTGTTTATCCTGACCACGATACCTTCTAAATTTAATTGTTTATAATTAGCAAATGCTTCACAAATTACCCGCCGGTTATCCTCAAGCATGCCACAATAAACCGCGTCATGACATTGCATTTTACGTTCTTTGATCCAAGAACCGAATAAACTTAAACAATCTACCCGGTCCGTTAATTTCAATGCGCTGACTTGGAAATTATAGTGTTTGATAAAATAATTATAAGCGGCACGTTGAGATTTAAACTTATTTCCTTTAAATAATACTAAATCGCTGCGCAAACAAAGATAATCCGGATATTTTTCAACACACTGATAGCCTAAAGAACGATAATAAACTAAATCTTTCTGCGGGATATTTTCAATACGGCTAATCTCTCTATTTTTATTAAACTTATCCATGGTCTCAAAAACCTGCGGGATTACTTCTGGTTGCATCTGCCTAGCCAATGGTGGCAAGTACATAAAACAACCCAGGCGATCATGAAAAAATACACACAGACTATCTTTAATTATCACCCATTCAATATTATAGAGCGCCTTCCAAATATAAATATTCCCAAAACAATATGCCGCCAACTCATGAATTGAAAAACCCAAAAATTGATTGAATATTTTTTGATCCTTTAAACAGAGCTTATTTAGTTTCATGGGGTAAATTTAATTCAGCAACTTCTCTTACCTCTTCATAAGCTTGAATAATTTGAGGGTTATCTTTAAGCATAGAAAGCAACGGCGCGGAATTTAAATACTGAGTTAAATAAATTATATACTCTTTAGCTTGTTGGCTATTTATCTGTTCATATACATACGGACAATTTAAATCTACCGTTAACAAAACTTTATCCTTGCGTAAATTAATTAAAAAAGGATAAAGTTGACATTCAAACGGCCGAGTAGCATAAATTTTGCATTTATTCTCTAAGGTTTCCAGAAACGGACAAAGAAAATCCACTCCGTTAGGATTAACAATCGGTTGTATCCGACGATCAATAGAGATAGAGGCCGCCGGAATACCCGGTTTATCCAATAATTCTTGGATCTCTTCATCCAACAGACAAGGGCTCCACACCGAACTTGCTTCTTTAAACCGGCAACAACCCTGGCATTTAATACAAAACTCACTGGGAACAAATTGTTTTATCACTTAACTACACTCCCTAGCTTTAATTGTTTATCCGGGCTAACTACTGCTAATAGATTTTCATCTGAACCCGCTAAAATCATGCCCTGACTTTCTACTCCACGTAAAATTACCGGATCTAAATTATCCACCAAAACCACCTGCTTACCGATTAGCTCTTCTTTGGAATAAAAATTTTTAATCCCCGCGACTACCTGTTTTTGCCGATCCCCTAAATCTAAGATTAAAACTACTAGCTTATCCGCATTAGGATGATCATTAACTTCTTTGATCTGGGCAATTCTTAATTCCAATTTCCTAAAATCTTCAATCGTCGCCATCTCTTCCTTTCTTTTTTAAAACTTTAGTTCAACATAAAATTCTAGCTGATAAGCATTATTCGCTTGGCCATCCCCACGCACATAAGGACTAAATGGGCTTCCATCCTGATCATCGCGTTTTTCTTTATAATACTGGCCCGGAATAAAATACCCACCTAAAAAACCGACGGTTAAACGCGAATTAACTTTATAATCAACGAATAAATCCGCTTCTAATCCTAAGTCCTGGGAAAGATATTTACTTTCACCGTCGAGTGTTCCCACCGGACGATTAAACGCCCTTAAATAATACCCATATAAACTCACGCAAAGTTTCTCGGTAAGGTTATAATCAAAACCAATTGAAGGCATAATCAAATCTTCAAAATCACCGGAATAAAATGTACCTGGCCGCGGGACGCCATAATTTAAACCATATCCTCCACCCATGGCCACAATCGGAAGCATGTTCACATTACTGCTGCTCACCGCGTCACTTAAATATCGATTCGTGGGAGAAGAATAACTGAAAGCGCGGTTTTTCCCGGAAACATAGCTTCCCGGCAACTCCCCAGCCATATCTAAAGTCGTTTTATTTCCAGAGCAAACTAAAAATTGCAGTTCCGGTACAAATTTTCCTAAAACATAGCTAAGCCCGGAGTAAAACATATAACCCGTATGCTCAATATTCTTATACTCACTATCCTGGCTTTGCGCGTACCCAAAATTACGCGCGGCTTCTAATTTTAACGTAAAATCATCCGCCGCATACTCCCAAGCAACCCCGAAAGTCCCCAACAAATCTCTTTTTATCGGAGCGGCAAAAAGATTATCTCTTTTACCATTCGAAGTGTAATCTGCCAACATGCCCACATACGGCCAAAAAGTCTGTTTATCCGCGGTTATTTTAAGATCCGTGGCGAAAAAATTAGCGGCATTCGGTTCATATTTCTGCCCCTGCACCTCTTCTTGAGGGACATGTGGGCCTAAAATATTTTTATAAACTAAATCCGGACGGCAATAATACAAGCGCCAAAAGAGATTTTGAGTTTCATAATAAAATGTCGCTCCGTAATTTTCATAACCACCATTTAAACTGAAACCATTACCGACTTCGTAAATAAACATTCCAGCTTTAAGGCCAAAGCTGCTTCCCAATTTAGTATCTAACCAAAATTCCTCAACCTGCGGCAATAACTCAGAATCACGATACTTTTCCACTCTTCCGCCGGAATTAATCAGTGTGTTATGAATAAAAAGCGGGGCGTCGTAATCATAAGGCCCATTGCGCTCAAGCTTAAGATAAAATTTACTCCCGGAATCCTTGAAATCAGCATTAAGAGCAAAACTATAGTCAATACCTAAATAAGTGGTTTGATCATCCTTATTATGGCTGTCCAAATCCACTATATTTTTAAAATTTACTAAATCTGTACGCAGATAAGTATCTAATCCCAATACCAATTGATCAGTATTGAGTAATTCATAACCATATGCTAAAGATGTAAGATTAAGAAGCAAAACTAGAAAAAGAAGAACTTTTTTGGGCATTTCTTCAACCTTAATAAAACTACCTTTGGTAAAGACTTAAAGTTATGATAACACCCAAGAAGTAAAAACTCAAGAAATAAAGGGGACGATTCTTTTAACAAAGAAAACCGTCCCCTTTATTTTATATTGGCGGGGCCGACGAGATTCGGACTCGCGATCTCCTCCGTGACAGGGAGGCGCTTTAAGCCAGGCTAAGCTACGACCCCAATATTTAGTTATCCGTAAAACCTAATTTATATATTGTATTTAAATTTTAAACAATTGCAACTGTTTCTTCCAAAAACTAAATTGGGCGATAGAGGACTTGAACCCCTGACCCTCTGCGTGTAAAGCAGATGCTCTAACCAACTGAGCTAATCGCCCTCAATTTTTACTGCGTAAAAATTGACTTCGAGCCCACAATAAACTTATATCTACAGACGAGGGGAGGCAAATCTATGCCCCGGCTAATTTTCCTAAAATAATCAAAGTAAAAACCATCACAAAAAGCGCCACGGTTTCAGTGATACCCAAAACGGCTAAATAATTTCCAAATCCCTTACCGGTTTCTCCCATCGCGTCGCAGGCGCAGGCTGCACATTTCCCCTGATAATAAGCAGAAAGCCCGATCGCTAATCCAGAGAACGCGCCAATTCCCCAAAGATAATGCCCCTTAGCGGCTAACTCAAACATTTTAGTCATCACAATATTACCATAAATCGTCTGCGTTAAGGGCGCGCCCACCAAAGCGACCAACAAAAATGAAGCGCTTTTATTTTGAGCAAAATTTTTCTTCCAAGCACCAATCGCCGCCATTCCCGCCACACCCGCCCCAGCGGCAGAGCCGCAAGCGGAAAGAGCTAAAACTAAAATTAATCCTAAATCCTTAAATTGAGACATAATTCCCGCGTCCATATTACTCCCTCCCGTTAATCTTTGCGACCAAATGGTTTATAAGCAAAACCATTCCAAGTCACACTGGCGTGGCCACAAAACTCTAACACATTAAGTCTTACCCCATGCACCAAAACTGACATTGGCCCTAAAATAATATTCAAAGCGTGCCCAAAAACAACTACTAGCGCCGCCGCGATAATCGTTAAAAAATCGCCTTTTTTAATTATTCCGGCCGCCATAGAATTAAAAGCATCCGCAATCGCTACCCCAGCTAAACCCACGGCAAAAAGACGAATATAAGAAACTACGTCCGTAAAATTATTAACTAAACCTAAAGCGATTGTTCCTAAGCCCTCACCAATAGTTTTAAGTATATTTTTTTGCGGACTAGTAAAAAATAAAACTAAAATTAGGCCGGCGATAATCAACCAGCTACCAACACCCGGAAAAGTATCTCCCAAAATTAAATTTTTGGCTAGAAAAAATACTGCCCAAATAATGCAAATCCAACCTAAATCCGCTAAAGCAATTAAAGCCGGAGCTTTCAGTACCGCTCGCCAGCCATGCGCCAAAGATAAATGCACCGCTCCAATAAAAAAACAAAGCGCCTGTACAAACGCGGTATTACCAAGAGCGGGAATTAACGGTTTTATTCCTAAGTTTAACAACCACCCCTGGCCAAAGAATGTTGCCGTCAGGAGCCCCCATATGATAGCGCAAAAACTTAAGATATAAAAGAGAAAAAACGCGCTCTGATCCTGCAATCTCGGCCCGATTTTTTTATGTAACCAAAAAGTAATTAAACCATAAACTAATCCATACCCCGCATCTCCAATCAACATCCCAAAAAAAAGACTAAAAAAGATAATAAACAAAGGACTAATATCCAGCTCTCGATATCCCGGAATAAGCTCCAAAAGCTTTAACAAAGGCTTAATAAAGGAAATCCAAACGGGATTACGCAATAATGTCGGAACCTGATCATCCTCTTGCGGAATAGCCGTCAAAATCCCCCAACCTCTTTTTCTGGCTTCGTTAACCAGCGTTTTCTCCACATCTATCGGAATATACCCTTTCAAATATACCAATTGTTCTGCTTGGCCCATTCCTTCCAACGCTTCGAAATATTTCTTTTGTTGCATTAAGATTTTTCTTTCCAAGAACAGCGCTTCTTGATAATGAAAATAATCGTTGAGTTGTTTTTTTAAGTTTAAAATTATTTTTCCGTTTTCATCCCACCTTTGACGCATTTGCGCTAAAGACATTTTAGGTAATTCTAACTCTTTAAAACTAAGGGTAAAATTGTCACGGCTAGAAACGATACAATTATCTACGGAGCCTTGAGAAAATATTTTTTTTACCACAACTTTCTCGCTTAAACCTTTTAATTGTTCCCGGGGAATCTGATAAAGCTTAAGATAGATGCCTTGCTGAGCAAGCTGAATTATTTCCTGAGGATCAAAATCGCCCCAAGGACTCCACTGATCAATCGTCGCATTTAAGGTAATTGCGTATTCTTTAAGTTGCTGGCTTCTTTTCTCGATATCAACAATCTGACGGCAAACCGAAATCAAATCTTTAGATGTAGAGGAAATTGCCGTTATTTTTCGATCAACGGAAGATAAAATCAAAATCCCCTGTTCGACCAAAGAAAGCTTATCTCTCAAAACATTAATCCGGTCGCTAACCGGAGGGTTTTGGTGCTCAATATGTAACACCCCTAAACTCTCCAAATTACTCAAAGATTCTTGGGCATGTTGTTTCTGTAAAAATAGAAAAACTCTTTTCATCTCCACAATCATACTAATGCCTCTTCTAAAATTAGTTCTTCAATTTTTCTTTTAGCAATTTTACTGCGCCCCACAGCATTAGCCATCTGATCGCCGATATAAATCTTAATTAACCGGATATTTTCCTGAGCCAATGGAATTTTAACTTTCTCAAAAAGATTCACCCTTTGGGTGGTCACCCGCAGCTCTTGACGCAGAATACTCACGCCTTCCTGGCGCATCAAAATCTCTTGATTTAAGATAATTACTTCTTTTAAGACTTCAATCGCGGTATCCAGCCAAAGCGGCGCAAGGAACAAATCGTAATCTTGTTCACCAAATTCTAACCTTTCAAATACCGGAATATCCACACCCGCGATATTTTTTACCTGCGTAATTATTTGTTTAATCTTTAAAAACTGCCTAATATCTACCTGCGGTTCACCCAATAAGCCCGCCCAAGAATGAATTAAATGTCTTTTTTTAATCAACGCTTGTTTTATGTTCTGGAGAATTGTATTTTGCTGGAGAATTTCTAACTGCAACTGTTGTTTTTTTAATTGCAAAGTGGGTAGATAGCGCTGAAATTGTTTTAAAGCGTCGCGCTGCCTTTTAAGTTCTCCTTTGGTGAGCTTAATCTTTGCCATTATTTTTTTGGCCAAAACTGCTGGATAATGGAAATTTTTATTCCCGTTTCCTCAGGAGTAAAACAATCACTAAGAATCTGCCAACCTAAATCCAGAGCTTTTTCTAAAGGAATATTTACTTTAAGTGACATCATGTTTTTTTCAAAAAGCTCGCCATATTTAAGCAGCTTCTGATCCCAGGCGCTCATCTGAAAGCCCATAGATTGTTTCTCCAAAGTCTCTCGATAATTGGCAAAAAGTTGAATCATCGTATCCATAATTACACGATGATCCGCTCGAGTTTTTCCATTTACCTGCTGCTTTAGTCGGCTTAAAGATCCAAATGGCTCAATTACCCCGCCTTTTAAATAAAATTGTCCTTCCGTAATATATCCAGTATTATCCGGAACCGGATGCGTAACATCATCTCCCGGCATGGTCGTCGCTGAAAGAATCGTAATTGAACCGGCACCGGCAAAATCAACTGCTTTTTCATAGCGCGCGGCAAGTTGGCTATAGAGATCCCCTGGATATCCACGATTAGAAGGCACCTGTTCCATGGTTATTGAAATTTCTTTTAAAGAATCGGCAAAATTGGTCATATCCGTTAATAAAACTAACACTCGCTTGCCTTTTAAAGCAAAATCTTCCGCCACTGCCAAACTAATATCCGGCACCAATAAACATTCTACGGTTGGGTCGCTAGCCGTATGGATAAAAAATATGCAACGCGAAAGCGCGCCCTGCGCATTTAATGTTTCTTTAAAAAAAAGATAGTCATCGTACTTTAAGCCCATCCCGCCAACAATAATGATATCTACTTCTGCTTGAATGGCAATCCGCGCCAAAAGCTCATTATAAGGCTCTCCGGCAATGGAAAAAATCGGCAACTTTTGCGATTCCACCAATGAATTAAAAACATCAATCATCGGAATTCCCGTACGAATAATTTTATTTGGGACGATTCTTTTAACCGGATTCACCGCAGGGGCACCAATATCAATCAAGCCTTCACAAAGGGCCGGGCCATGATCCAAAGGCACGCCGCTACCATTAAATATGCGGCCAAGTAAATTATCTCCGGTGGCTACGCGCATCGGGTAACCTAAAAATCTCACCTGGTCGCCAGTTGCAATACCACGTGTTCCCGCAAAAACCTGTAAAAATATTTTTTTAGCATCAATACGAATCACCTGCGCTAAAGAAACACCACGGTGAGTAGTAATTTCGGCAATATCTAAATAGCCTACTCCTTCGGCTTCTACAGTAATCACATCTCCGGCAATTTGAATAATATTTGTATAGGCTTTTTGCATGCTTAGCTGTCTTTCTTTATGATTTTAGTTTCCAATAACTCGACAATTTGCGATTCAATTTTTTTAAACTCAACTTTATTATATTCAGCGCAGTTCCAAGTCCGCATAAGCTGGCGTAAAGTTTGAAAAAAGTGCAAAGCACCGGGCTTGTCCTCAAGTCGATATTGCGCATCTAATATCGTGCATATAAATTCCAATAAATAAACCTGTCTTTCTTGGGAGGTTGCCTCATCAATCAAATCAAAAGCATTTTGCTGTAAATAAACAAAGTCAAAAAAATCTCCTTTAAGGTATTCAATATAATCCTTTAAAGAAGTTCCTTCTTCGCCGATAACTTTCATCATTTGGGCAATCTCATTACTACGGCTTAAAATTAAATGGCATTTTTCCTTTTGTAAAGAATCAACAAAACCCGTGTATTTACTCCAACTGATTAAAGGATCAATCGCCGGATATTTACGAGCATCAGAGCGTTCACGCGAAAGCCCGTGAAAAGCCCCAACGACTTTAAGCGTTGCCTGAGTTACGGGTTCTTCGAAGTTACCGCCCGCCGGGCTAACCGCTCCTCCAATGGTTACTGAGCCAGTTGAACCTGTGTGTAATTTCACTACTCCGGCGCGTTCATAAAAAGAAGCAATCCGGGATTCCAGATATGCCGGGAAAGCTTCTTCCCCCGGAATCTCTTCCAAACGGCCGCTCATTTCACGCATTGCCTGAGCCCAGCGTGAAGTTGAATCCGCCAACAATAAAACATTTAGGCCCATCTGACGATAATATTCTGCGATCGTTACTGCGGTATAAACACTAGATTCACGCGCCGCTACCGGCATGGAACTAGTATTACAAATAATTACCGTGCGATCGATCAAAGGCTTATGTGTACGTGGATCAATTAATTCCGGAAAAGTTTTTAATGTCTCGACAACTTCTCCGGCGCGCTCTCCACAAGCAGCAATAATCACAATATCCACTTCCGCATGCCGGCTGACTAATTGCTGCAAAACAGTTTTTCCCGCCCCGAAGGGGCCGGGGATACAATACGTCCCCCCACGATTAACCGGAAACAACGAATCAACTAAACGTATTTTTGTCACCAGCGGCTCCGTCGGCCGAAGTTTCTCCGTGTAAGCGCTAATCGGTATTTTTACCGGCCAAATCTGTTGCATAAAAACATCTTCTAATCTACCAGCACTGTCTTTAAGTTGAGCAATCGCCTGTTTTAAATTGTATTTTCCCGGCTCAGCAATGCTGACTACCTCTAAGCTACCGTGCAACGCGAAAGGAGCCATAATATAATGTTTGAAAATCTTTTCCGGCACCCAACCCAACCAGCTGCCCGCTAAAACTTTATCCCCGGGCTTAACTAGCGGCGTAAAATCCCACTGCGTTTGGTCAGGCAGCGCCTCAAGATAAACTCCCCGTTTAAGAAAAAAACCACATTTTTGGGCTAAAGCTGGAAGTGGATTTTGCAAACCATCGAAAATCTGGCCTAATAATCCCGGGCCCAACTCCACAGAAAGCAGCTCATTACTAAACTCCACCAGATCACCGGCCTTTATACCTTGAGTACTTTCATAAACCTGCATCTCCGCACGATTCTGACGTACACGAATTACTTCAGCTTTTAAACGCTCCTGCCCATGAATAATATAAGCCACCTCATTTTGAACAATCTGCCCAATGACTTCAGCAGTAACCATATTCGCGTTTACCTTAACTACTCGTCCAGTTCTTATTTTTTCCATAATAAATTAGTTTTTAAACTACCATATTTAACAACTGCTCTTGGTCTGCTTTTTGTATTTTATCCCAACGCTCTAGAATCTTAAGTTTTAATCCATAAATTAATAAATAATCAAAATCAAAATAATGACCCAAATTTAAAGATTCTAAAAAATTCCATCTACCCTGATCAAGAATCTTCTCTCCTTCCAAAATCGCACTACTGCGATAAGCCAACATTGCCAGATGGCTAATTTCCATTTGTGGTGAATCCGGAAGACGCAGAAATTTTAAAGGATCAATTTTTTTACGACTGGCCCTTACACGCACTAACTCGTTTCTAAGGGTAATTTCGAAATTAAACCATTTTCTTAAACAAGCGTTACCCTGAACATCAAAGAAAAAGTTCTCTTCTTTACAAGCATTGCGTAAAATTACTAATTCCTTTTCCGGTATTAAATTATTGCATTTAGTAAAAAAATCTTCTACGCTAAATGGCGCCCGGGACGACAAATTAAGCATCGGTAAGCTAGAAATTAAATATGTATAATAAGCAGGCATTTATTCAGAATTTAAAATCCTACTTAACTGGGGCCTCAGGCTACCAGAAATATAATCACACAGAGCTTGGTTACTAAAATCAAAGACGGATTTACTGGCATCAAAACTAATTATAAACCCGCTATCAATTCCTTCCGCAGATTTTAAAACTATCGGTTTTTTAGTTTCTTCAATCAATTGTTTCAAAAACCCCTGTTCCAATTTATCCTTATCCGGCTTATTTAAAGAAACAACAATCTGGCTCCCCAAAGAAAGTGGGGCAGCTTTAATTAAAGCCGAGATGATTTTGGCGAGTTCTTCTGTCGTCAGAGCCTGCTGCAACTGAAGCCTAATTAACCGATCTAACATTGACGTAATTTCCTGCTTTAAAATAATCAACAAATCTCTACCTGCTTGTCTTAAGGTAGCTTGGGTAGAATCCTCTAGTTTTTTTGCTTGGACATTTGCCTGCTCAACAATTTTTTGGGCTTGCGTTTTTGCCTCGGAAATTATTTTCAAAGCATCCGCATCGGCTTGCGCTTTTATTTGCGCCGCCTGAACTTGGGCTGTCTGAACCCCTTCCTGTTGGATCTTTGCAATTAAATCTTTAATTTCTTGCGCCATATAAATCTCCTCATTTTTCCCCAGCCTCCGGCGGGTGGGGAAAAATGACCCCGAGCTCCGCGAGGGGGAATATTTATTCTAAAAGTCTCTTTGTTGCTGCCAACGGATCCGCTGCCCTTAAAATTGGCCGGCCAATAACTAAAAAATTACTTCCCGCTTTTATCGCCTGACTTACGGTCGCAGTTCTTTTCTGATCGTCCTTACCTAAATTATCCGGCCTAATGCCCGGAGTAACGATGACAAAATTATTTTTTATTTTACCTCTTAAAATACCGGCCTCTTGCGCAGAACAAACCACTCCATCTAACCCGGCCTTAAGACCCTGTTTAGCTAAAGCTAAAACCTCCACCGCCTTGGTGGCTTGGCTAGTTAAAACTGTAATCCCAATCAACAAAGGCCGAGTTATTTTAAGCATTTTTGCTTGGTGATTAGCGGCATCAACCGCCCTTTTTAGCATTTCTTGGCCGCCAGAGATATGCAAAGTAAGCATTTTCACTCTGAGCCTTACCGCTGCCTCTACTGCGCCGGCAACCGTATTAGGAATATCAAAATACTTAAGATCCAAAAAAACTTCCGCACCTTTTTTATGTAATAATTCAATAATCTTCGGCCCATAAGCAGTGAAAAGGCGGCTGCCTACTTTAAAAATCTTAATCTTCGGATAAAGCTTATCCACGAACTCTTTAGCTTCTTTAAGTGTATCTACATCTAAAGCCAAAATGATCTCCGGCTGATTTAATTTTTGCATGCTCTCAATCTTCCGATAAGTTGACTTAAATTTTGCATATTGTGCTTTAACATATACTGCTCTAAACCCGCAATGATCTCTAAGCTAGCCTGAGGATTAACAAAATTTGCCGTTCCCACGCTAATTGCTGTCGCTCCAGCAATAAAAAATTCCAAAGCACTTTCGGTGTCCATTATACCACCCATCCCAATAATGGGAATCTTAATCTTATTGTACGCCTCCCAAACCATCTTCACCGCTACCGGACGAATTGCTGGCCCGCTTAAACCACCAACCCAAGCTCCTAATTTAGGAGTACGCTTATGCACATCGATACTCATACCGCTCAGCGTATTAACTAAAGCTAACGCGTCTGACCCCGCACTCTGCGCCGCCAAAGCAATTTGTGTAATCGAAGTTACATTTGGAGATAATTTAGTAATTAAACATTTCAAAGTAAGCTTGCGCATCGTACTGACTAACTCTAGAGTATCCTGGACATCCTGAGAAATTAATTTATTTTTCGCCAAATTAGGGCAAGATATATTTAATTCAATCGCCGCGACTTCGGGAATCTGATCTAATCTTTTCACCAAAATAGCAAATTCATTCGGAGTTTCTTCCGCAGCAATACTGACAATCACCGGAATTCCCAGTTTCTTTAAAAAAGGAATTTTCTCCTGAATAAACCGATCAATACCGGGATTCTCCAAGCCAATCGAGTTCAACATACCCGCCGGGGTTTCACAGGTGCGCGGAGTAAGGTTTCCTTGACGCGGCTTAATCGTAATGGTTTTAGTAACAATCGCTCCCAATTTTTTTAGATCGATAAAATCCTTAAATTCTCGCGCGTAACCAAAGGTTCCGGAGGCCACCATCACTGGGTTTTTTAAAACCAAATTTCCTATTTTTACATTTAAATTTGGCAGCTTTTTCTTTACCATGCTAATTCCTCACTATAGAAAATTGGGCCATCTTTACATACAGTTTTATAACCGGTCTTAGTCGCCACCACACAACCTAAACACGCCCCGATCCCACAAGCCATATGCTCCTCTAAAGAAAGTTGCGCGCTAATTTTATGCTCACCAGAAATTTGACTAACCGCCTTTAACATCGCTTGCGGCCCGCAAGAAAATACCCGAGCAGAATTAATTCCTTCTAAAATAATTTTAAACAAATCCGTAACTGTCCCTTTAAAACCCCAGGAGCCATCAAGCGTAGCTATTTTTAATTCACAACCCAAAGCCTTAAATTCCCGAGCACACAAAATTTCTTTTTTTCTCTTCGCGCCGTTTAAAACCAAAGGTTTGGTTTTCTTTAGTTTTTCCGCCAAAAAAACCAAAGGTGCCACTCCCATGCCTCCGGCAACTAAAATATTTTTAGAAGTTTTAGATTTAACCAAGCGCAAAAGATCAAAACCATTACCCAGCGGACCAATGATATCTAAAAGCTCACCGGGTTTTCTCGCCGCTAAAGCTCGCGTTCCTTTTCCCAAGACTTTATAAATAACTTTAACTTTTCCGGCCTTAATTGCATGAATACTAAGCGGCCTTCTCAATAATGGCGCTAAACCATCCGTGACTTTGATATTTACAAATTGCCCCGCGACAGCATGTTTAGCAATAAAACCAGACTCAAATTCTAAACACCGAAAACTGTCGCCAAATCTTTGATGAGCAATTATTTTAGCCTTAATTTGCGCTATTTTCATTTAATTTAGATGTCCTTTGGCTAAGCAACCTTACTAAAATTATAAATAAAAGAAACATTAAGAGCAACCAACAAAATTGCTGAAAATAAACGTAAATTCCTGCTTGAACAACGCCCTTCCAAGACACAACCAATAAGAGGAGTAAAAGCAACGTTGAAATCGAGCCAATTTCTTTTTTAAACCAACTTATCTTGATTGGCAGATATGCGCTGATATCCAATTTAATAATACTGGACAAAGCGGGAAAAATGCGGGGAACTTTACGGCAATATTGTGCATAAGCCTGCGGGAACATTAAAAGAAGCTTTTTTTCTTCCTGATAAATAAGTAAAATGTAGCGAATAATAAAAACCACGATAAAAACTACCACCGCCCACCACCGAAAAACCGCCAAAACTACTCCTAAACCAATCAAGAATATCCCTAAATACATGGGATTACGGACCACCTGATAGGGGCCACCTTGAATTAATGCCCGGCTATCCAAAGAATGCTCTGCTTTATACCCGCGCGCTGAAACTCGAATAATTTGTCCCAACAAAATAAACGAAAAACCCAAAGTTACAAAAACTTTCTCTTGAATGCTTCCGGAGTAAACCCGCAAAAAAAGTTTTGGAAAAATCACCACCACTAAAGCAGCAAAACCCATAATTATTCCATTAATCTTAATACGTTTTTTCACTTTCTTTCCTTTCTTAATCTAAATAAACACAAAGAATGATCATAAAACAAACTTTTAATTAAGCTTGACACTTAGGACAAAAATATGTCCCCCTTCCTCCCAGTGCGATCCGCTTAATTAAACTTGCGCAGATAAAACAAGGTTTACTCAACCGCCCATAAACTTGATGGAAGCGCGCATAATCTCCGTTTTTTCCAGAAACACGCACATAATCATCTACCGATGAGCCCCCATGTTTAATCGCGCTCTTTAATACTCTTTGCATCTGTTTATAAAGAACCGTCTGCTCTTTTTCAGTTAAGCTTTGTGCCGGCTTTAAAGGATTAATTTTAGCTCGAAACAAAATTTCACAAGCATAAATATTACCAATTCCAGCAATAAACGATTGATCTAATAGCAAAGGCTTAATCTTAGTTTTCCTTTTAAAAAGCATAGCTTTAAAATCCGCGCAAGTCAAATCAAATGGTTCCGGGCCAAGCGACTGAATAAATTGTAATTTTTTCCAATCATCAATCAAACGCAACTCTCCAAATAAACGCTGATCATTAAAATCTAAAACTAAACCCGAGCTAAGAAAGAAGGTTACCCGGCAAATAGTTTTATTCGCAGCAGATATTTTTCGCAAAACAAGCTGTCCGGTCATTTTAAAATGCACCGTTAGAAATTTACCGTTGGATAATTCTAAAATTAACAACTTTCCCCGCCGGAAAATACGCTGAATACTTAACCCTTTTAAAGACTTCTTAAATACTGCCGCAACAGGCTGGCGAATTACCTTAGAATTATATATCTCTACTCGAACAATCTTCTTACCGCAAACTGTCTTACGTAGGTCGTTTTTGATTGTTTCTACTTCAGGTAATTCCGGCATCGGTTTAGTCTATTTTACTTTTCTGCACTTCATTTTATGATATTCTTGCAAGGATTTCACGCCTAAATCTTTTTTAATTAACATTTCAATACCATTGACCGTGGCTTGCGCTCCAAAAATCGTCGTGGTATAGGGTATATTATAAAGAATAACTTGGGAACGGATTTTTACTTCATCCTGCCGCGGTATTCTCCCGGAGGGAGTATTAATCACCATTTGGATTTTACCGTCTTTCATTAAATCCAGGATATTTGGCCGGCCTTCACTGATTTTAGGTAAAACTTTAGCGGAGATATTATTTTTCTCTAAAACGGAAGCCGTACCGCCAGAAGCAAGAATATTAAATCCCAAATCTTTTAATTTTTTAGCAATCGACACAATGTCTCTTTTATCCCGGTCATGTACTGAAATAAAAACATTTCCGCTTTTAGGAACTTTTTGCCCCGCAGCAATCTGGCTCTTAATATAAGCGCTGGCAAAATCCATATCAATCCCCATGACCTCACCGGTAGATTTCATCTCCGGGCCTAACATGACGTCTACACCCGGGAAACGATTAAAAGGAAACACAGATTCTTTCACCGCGACATACGGTGGAATTACTTCGTCGGTAAAGCCTAAATCCTTAAGCTTCTTGCCCAACATAACTTTGGTGGCCAACTTGGCCAAGGGCACTCCAATAACCTTAGAAACTAAAGGCACGGTACGGGAAGCGCGCGGGTTAACCTCTAACACATAAACCTTGGCGTCTTTAACCGCATACTGCACATTCATAAGGCCAAGAATGTTTAATTCTTTAGCTAATTGATAAGTTGCTTCTCTTAGTTTTTTCAAAATATCCGGGCCCAGCGTATAAGTCGGCAGAGACATTGCGGCATCTCCGGAATGCACTCCGGCTTGTTCAATATGCTCCATAATCCCGCCGATTACAAAAGTTTCGCCATCTCCAATTAGGTCTACATCCACCTCAATAGCGTCTTCTAAAAACTTATCGATCAATATTGGATGTTCACCGGAGACTTCCGCCGCTTCCTGAATAAATTTTTCCAGCAGCTCTTCCTCATAAACTATCTCCATTGCCCGGCCGCCTAAAACATACGATGGCCTAACTAAAACCGGATAACCAATTTCACGCGCAACTTTTTTTGCCTCCGCAAAAGTAAAAACCGTTCCGCTATTTGGCTGTAAAAGCCCCAATTTATCAATCATCTGCTTAAAACGTTTACGATCTTCAGCAATATCAATATTCTCAGAACTTGTACCTAAGATATTCACTCCCGCCGCACGTAAGGCCACCGCTAAATTAATTGGCGTTTGCCCTCCAAACTGCACAATCACACCCAAAGGTTTCTCCACTTCAATAATATTCATGATATCTTCAAAAGTTAGCGGCTCAAAATAAAGCCGGTCGGAAGTGTCATAGTCCGTAGAAACTGTCTCCGGATTACAATTAACCATAATGCTCTCGACCCCTTCTTCTTTAAGCGCATAAGCAGCATGGCAACAGCAATAATCAAATTCAATTCCTTGGCCGATTCTATTCGGGCCACCACCTAAAATTACTACTTTCTTATTTTTACTTAAACGCGCTTCATCTTTAGTCTCTTGGGTCGAATAAAAATATGGCCGCTGCGCATTAAATTCTCCGGCACAAGTATCCACTAATTTATACGTGGCTTTTAGATTATTTTTTTTGCGTAACTGTTTCACCTTGGCCTCCTTGGTATTTAAAAGAAAAGCCAGTTGAATATCACTAAACCCATCAGCTTTGGCTTGGGTTAATAATTCAACTGGGATTTTCGGCTCATCCTCCACCAATTCATTTTTATATTGCTTAATCTTATCTTCTAGGCCGATCAACTGCTGCATATTCTGCAAAAACCAGCGATCGATGCGGCTAAGCATAAAAATTTCATCAATACTCAAACCTGCTTTTAATGCATACCTTAAATAAAACAACCGCTCATCATTGGGAATACGAATCTTGTCTTTAATTTGTTTAATTAAAAGAGTATCTGGATCTTCAAGCATGGCGTCGGTAATCTTATCTTTTCCATCCGCGCCAAAACCAAAACGTTTAGTTTCCAGCGAACGCATCCCTTTTTGCAAAGCCTCCTTAAAATTTCTGCCAATCGACATCGCCTCCCCGACCGCTTTCATCGAAGTATTTAACGCCCTTTCGGCATGCGGAAATTTTTCAAAAGTAAACCGACAAATTTTAAACACGCAATAATCTATGGTTGGTTCAAAAAACGAAGTAGTCTTACCAGTAACCTGATTCATTACTTCCGGCAAAGTTAAACCTACGGCTAGTTTAGTCGCTACTCGAGCAATCGGGAATCCCGTCGCCTTAGAAGCCAGGGCCGAAGAGCGCGAAAGCCGGGGGTTAACTTCAATAATCACAATTTTTCCATTATCCGGATTCTGGCCAAACTGGATATTGGCTCCACCTCCAGAAATACCAATTTTACGAATAATCTTTTTGCAAAGACAAACAAAATCCGTATACTCCTGGGGAGTTAACGTTTGCGCGGGAGCCACCACAATGCTATCCCCAGTATGTACTCCCATCGGATCAATATTTTCCATCGAGGTAATCATAATTACATTATCCGCACAATCACGCATTACTTCAAATTCAATCTCTTTCCAGCCTAAAACTGATTGTTCAACTAACACCTGATGTACCGGACTAGTTTCTATTCCTTTAGATAATAACAGCTCTAATTCTTCTTTATTATAAGCGATCCCTCCGCCGCTTCCACCTAAACAATAGGCCGGACGTAAAATCAAAGGAAAGCCAATCTCTAAACCAATCTTCATGCCTTCTTTAAGCGAAGTCGCAATCCCGCTTTTAGGCGTATCCACACCAATCTCCCGCATCGCCTGCTTAAAAAGGTCCCGATCCTCAGCACAAGCAATCGCTTCTACTGACGCGCCAATAGATTCAACTTTATATTTTTTGAGTACCCCTTGTTTCATGAGAAAAAAAGCTAAGTTTAATGCTGTTTGCCCTCCCAAGGTGGGCAAAAGCGCGTCTGGCCTTTCTTTAGCAATAATCTTGGTTAAAACATCCACATTCAAAGGCTCGATATAAGTCACATCCGCCATTCCGGGATCAGTCATAATGGTTGCGGGATTAGAATTTACCAAAATTGTAAAATAACCTTCCTCTCTCAAGGCTTTACAGGCTTGACTCCCGGAATAATCAAATTCACAGGCTTGTCCAATAACTATTGGCCCGGAACCAATCATCAAAACCTTCTTAAAATCTTTACGTCTAGGCATTTTTATCTTTCTGCTTGCCGATTAGGCAAACCTAATAGTTTATTAAATTTTATTAATATCGGATTAACTTGATCAAAACCCGCACTTACGGGATTATACGCCACTCCCATAATCTTTAGTTTTTTACTTTCAATTTCCTCGATCGTATGATCATTTAAATTATAAGCCGTGGCTTTTATTTCTTTTATTCTACGCAATGAATTATTATCAATAGCATATTCGTGATTTTGAACAGTAATTTCCCCTTTAAAGGTACCTGGTCTAGCGATCGGATAATTTACTCCTCGATGCCCAAGTTTTAAACGCGTTAATTGTACGCCTAAAGCAGCAGCTAAAACCTGGCAACCGGTAGCCACTCCCAATATCGGCAGCTTTCCAATCAAAGGCTTAATATTCTGCGCCACTGTTTCTAAGCTATAATCATTTTCCGGGCCGCTAGATAATACTAAACCTTTAGGTTTAATCGCTAAAATTTGCTTAACGTTGGCATGATAAGGAAACACGGTCAAAGATAAACCTAATGCTTCTAGTTGTTTAAGTAAACTAAAAGTTATCCCTAAATCTAAAACCGCCACTTTCTTACCTCTAATCTTACCTAAAGAATATAACTTTTTTACAGATACTTCTGAAAACAAACTCTTCTTTGGTAACTGCTTAAATTCATTTATTTTAACCAACAATTTCTTAGCCTCAAACTCCTGCGTAGAAATAATTCCGAACAATGGGCCCTTTTCCCGCAAATGCACAGTTAGAGAACGCGTATCTAAATTATAAATCGCAGATTGTTTATGCGCTTTAAGAAAATCATCTAAACTCAATTTAGCTTGCCAATTGGAATAGATTTTACTTTTTTCCTTCATCACCAAACCACTTACCCAAACTTTTGCTGATTCATTGAATTTAGGAGCACAACCATAATTACCAATTAAAGGATAAGTAAATACCAAAATTTTTTCAGCATTAGCCGGATCCGTAATCATCTCTTGATATCCCACCACCGCAGTATTAATAATTACTTCACCTAAGCATTCTACGTTAAAATCACTCTCTCCATTAAAACTTTTACCATCCTCTAGATATAAGATTGCTTTCATAGTTAAATTACTCCCATTTGTTTAACACTTAGCTTAATTATTACTCCACTTATAACACATTTCCGCTTAAATTTACGCTTACTTGCGCCACTTTATTAGATATTTTGCGCAAAATATAGGTTTTTTACTCCATTTATGCCTTTTACTAGTTACTAATTATTGCCCCTGACAGGAGTCGAACCTGTACCATTAGCTCCGGAGGCTAATGCGCTATCCATTGCGCTACAGGGGCGATATTTTTTAAAATAAATTCAACTGCTCCTCATTTTTTGCCGCAGAAGATTCCTTGAATACTGAAATCGTACCATATTCGCCATCATAACCAGGCTTAATGTTAACTTTACCCTGTCGTGTCAGCAAAACCCCTTCGGCAACCTTAGGAGAAAGCCCTTTAAGTAATTCCTCTTTAGAAGCTTTGAGTAAAATTTCAAACTCCGTACCAAATTCAGATAAATAAAGGCGATAGTCCCTTTGGACACTTTCCGAAGCCTTGCCCAAACCCTTGGCCGCAGCAATGATTTCATCTAAGGGAATTAAATTTTTATAAGGAATAGCGTTCTGCGGCTTAAAACCTTCCGGGCGATCCGCTAATTTTTCCACACGATTAACTACCCCCACTGTCACAGGCCTTCCGCACTTCGGGCATTTTCCATTATGCTCTTTGGTCTCTTGCGGCGACCAACGAATACCGCACAGACGGTGTCCATCAAAATGGTACTTACCTTCTTCCGGAAAAAATTCTATGGTATAGAGAAACCGATTTTTATCTTTGGTTTTTAAAACCTCGCGAATAGTTTTATAATCCAATTCACAGTTAAAAACATTTGCTTCCCGGCCGATTTTTTGCGGCGAATGCGAATCACTATTAGAAATTAGAGTAAATCTATCCAAAGCGCTCAGCCTCCAATTCATGGCCGGATCGCTAGACAACCCGGTTTCCAGAGCGAATATTTTCGGTGTTTGTTCTTCAAAGCAATTTTCGATTTTATCAAATCCAGACATCGAACCAAACAAACTGAACCAAGGTGTCCAAATATGCCCCGGAACAACCATACAGTTCTCATCAATCTCAAATACAATCCGCGCTAACTCCGCGGCAGGTAAACCAATAATTGGCCGGCCATCGCTAGATAAATTTGCACCCCGGTTCATCAGAGCGTTGTTAATTTTGTCTACTACGGCAAAAGAAGGAGCGAAAATAAGGTTGTGAATACGATACCCTTTGCCCTGCTTAGAATAAATACTGCTGATTTCCGCAGTAAGCATAAAATAAACACCGGCGTATTTAAACAAACCATTGCCGCAATCCTCCAAGGTATGTTTTAATTCTTCCAGCCATAAATGATGCGTAAAATCACCGGTACCCATTAAGGTAATACCTTTTAATTTCGCCCACTGCGCCAAATGCTTAACATCCATATCACGGCTGGTAGCCCGGGAGTATTTAGAGTGAATATGAAAATCAGCGATAAATTCCATGCTTACCTTTTATAAACTATCCTGCCATTGCAAATTGTATAATCCACCAACCCTTTTAAGGATCGGCCAAAAAATGGAGAATTCTTGGACTTAGAAATCAAATCCTGTTTTTTCGGCACCCAAACCTGTTGATCGGAAATTATCATTACATCCGCCCAGATGCCTGGAGTTAATTTTCCCACATCTAAACCTAATATTCGCGCAGGATTTAAACAAAGTTTTTGGATTAATCCCGGCCAATCCAATAATGCTTCATTTAATAGTTCCGTAATGCTCACAGAAAGTTCGGTTTCTAACCCAACCACCCCAAACTCTGCGCGTTCAAATTCAATATCTTTTTCATTCTCGGTATGCGGGGCATGATCTGAAGCAATCACATCAATTATTCCGTCTCTTAACCCCTGTTTTATGGCTGCCAGATCTTTTCTGCTTCTTAAAGGCGGATTCATTTTCATATTGGTATCATATTCTAAAAGTTCATCTTGCGTAAGCGAAAAATAATGCGGAGCAGTTTCACAAGTTACTTTAACCCCTTTTTTCTTAGCCTTTGCAATGATCTCTACAGATTCACAACAACTTACATGCGCAATATGCACTGAAGCATTGGTTTTCTGTGCTAAATCAACATCCCGCTTAACTCTTGCATACTCTGATTCATTAGATATGCCACGCAACCCCAAACGCGTAGAATTAAAACCTAAATTAATTACCCCCTTACCGGAAAGCTTTTTGTCTTCAGAATGACAAATTGTTAAAAGCCCAACTTGGCTGGCTTTTTCTAATGCTCCCAGCATTAAAATATCATTATCCACTGAACATCCATCATCACTAATAGCGCAAACTCCCGTTTTCTTCAGCGCCGCAATATCGCTAAGTTCTTGGCCTAAGCGTCCCGCCGTAATCGTGCCACAAATCTGCACATTAATCTTTGCATTTTTACTAATTATTGCTTGCAACAATTCCACATGCTTTGGGCAATCCATCGCTGGCTGAGTATTCGGCATTGCCAAAACAGTAGTTACCCCGCCTTTAGCCGCTGCCGCGGTAGCGCTAGCCACCGTTTCTTTATCTTCCCTACCCGGTTCGCGCAAATGCACATGCATATCCACGATGCCCGGTGCCACAATTTTATTACTCGCATCAATTATCGTATCCGCGCTAACATTAATATTCTTTGCCACTTTAGATATCTTATTTTCTTGAATAAAAATATCTAAAACCCCATCAATTTTATCAGCCGGATCAATAACCCTGCCATTTTTTATCAAAATACTCATTGCTTTGCTTCCCTAGCTTGACTAACTAAAAATAAAACTGCCATTCTTACGGCAATACCATTAGTAACCTGTTCTAAAATTACTGAATTTGATCCATCCGCTACTTCGCTGGACATCTCAATCCCACGATTAATCGGCCCCGGATGCATCACCACGATATCTTTCTTAGCTTTAGCTAATCTTTCTTCAGTAATCCCAAATTTTTTATAATAATCCAGCTGCTGAGGAAATGCTGCGCCTTCATCACGCTCAAATTGCATCCTTAAAACATTCACGGCATCGGCATTCCTTAAAGCCTCTTCAATATTACTCGTTATTTTAACGCCAGTTTTTTCTATCTCTACCGGGAGCAGCATTTCCGGAGCGCATAAAGTAACACTGGCTCCTAATTTCGTGAGGCCCCAAATATTTGAACGGGCAACTCGAGAATGCGCGATATCACCAACAATCGCTACATTTAGACCTTTGATTTTCCCCAGCTTTTCTTTTAACGTAAAAATATCTAACAAAGCTTGCGTAGGATGTTCATGCCACCCATCTCCGGCATTCACAACACTAATATCTAAAGCACGTGCCAGCATATTGGCGGCGCCTGAACAGTTATGCCGCATAATAATTATATCTGCCTTAAGCGCTTGAATATTTTTCCCGGTATCAATTAAGGTCTCCCCTTTTTTAACACTAGAGGTTTCCGTGGCAATATTAATTACGTCAGCAGAAAGCCTTTTGGCGGCCACTTCAAAAGATACCCGGGTTCGTGTGGAAGGCTCATAAAATAAATTAACCGTAGTTTTACCGCGCAAAGCCGGAACCTTCTTAATTTCTCGCGTAGAAACTTCTTTAAAAGATTCCACCGTATCTAAAATTAACTCAATCTCTTCTGGAGTTAAATATTCTAAACCTAAGAGATCCTTTTTAGTCCAAAACATTATTCTTTCTCCGCGATTAATACTTCATCTCGACCATCGGATTCTTGCAAATATACTTCCACAGATTCTTTCTTAGAAGTCGGGATATTCTTACCGACAAAATCCGCCCGGATCGGTAATTCACGATGCCCACGGTCAACCAAAACTGCTAATTGTATAGATTTAGGCCGGCCAAAATCAATCAGTGCGTCTAAGGCCGCCCGAATGGTGCGTCCGGTATAAAGTACATCATCAACTAATACTAAATTTTTGTCATTGATATCAAAATCTATTTCGGTTTTACGCACTAACGGCTGACCGGTAGCTAAAGCTAAATCATCACGATAAAGCGTAATATCCAAAGCTCCCGTAGAAACATCTATACCCTCAATCTGCTTGATACACGCTGCGATTCGCTGCGCGATATACACCCCTCGATTTCGAATCCCGACTACGCATAACCCCACACTACCCTTGTTTTTTTCAATAATTTCATGGGCAATACGCATAATCGCACGATGGATACCTTCTGGATCTAGTATTTTAGCTTTCTCTTTCATAAAAAAAATACCCCTGGCTTTGTTTGCCAAGGGTTCATATTTTGCGACTTGATTTTATTCATTTTTCCACCTTACCAGCTTCTCTGAGCCGGACTTAAAGGTTAACTTTATTTAAGTATACCATTTGCTCTCTCTTTGTCAAGGCTAAATTACAATTACAAACTCACCACGAGGTTTATTTTTAACCAACTTTTCGTAAATAATCTTCGGATGAGCGCGTAAAACTTCCTCAAATTTCTTGGTAAGCTCTCTGGCAACCGTAATTTCTTTGTCTCCAAAAACTAAACCAATATCCTCTAAACTCGCCAAAATCCTATGACAAGATTCATAAAAAACTAGAGTACAGCCTAATTTTTGTAATTTTTCCAGTTGATTTTTCCGCGCGCCGGATCGATTTGGCAAAAATCCGGCAAAATAAAATTCATGCGCCGGTTTTCCCGACAATACCAAAGCATTCACAAAAGCTGTCGCGCCAGGGATAAAAGTCAATTCCAAATTATTTTTTATCGCCAGATTAATTAAATTATACCCCGGATCTAGAATCCCCGGCGTGCCAGCATCCGAAACCAAAGCAATCTGCTTACCTTCTTTTAACAACCCCACTAAATACTCACCTTTAGTGAATCTGTTATGCTGAAAAAAACTTGTCGTCGGCGTGGTAATCCCGTAATGCGTAAGCAAAATTTTAGTATGCCGCGTATCTTCACAAGCAATTAAATCTACGCTTTTTAAAACTTCAATTGCTCGATGGGTGCAGTCTTTTAAGTTACCGATGGGAGTTGCGACGATGTATAACATATTTAATTAAGCGATAAGCCCCAAGCTTACCGCTTATTTATCATTCTACCGTTACGGATTTAGCTAAATTACGCGGCTGATCAACATCACAACCACGCTTAACCGCAATATGATAAGCCATTAATTGTAATGGTAACACTACCAAGAGCGGTGAAAAAATTTCCTCAATCTTAGGAATATAAATTACTTCCCGAGTTAATTCTCTAACCTCCTGATCCCCTTCTGAGCAAATAGCAATAATTTTTCCTTTACGGGAACGAATTTCTTGAATATTAGAAATCATTTTTTCATAAACCTTGGAGTCTGGTGCGATACAAACCACCGCTCGATATTCGTCAATTAACGCAATCGGCCCATGCTTCATTTCTCCAGCCGCGTACCCTTCCGCCGGAATATAGGAAATTTCTTTTAGTTTTAAGGCTCCTTCTAAAGCTGAAGGATAGTTAACATTCCTGCCTAAATATAAAAACGAACCTAAGTGCGAATGCTTGCAAGCCAGGGTAGCAATTTTCTTTTGTTGCTTTAGAATCTCGGATTGATACCCGGGAACCTTGCGTAATTCAATTAATAATTTATTAATCTTGGTACTCGATAAAGCTCCCTTAATCTGCGCTAAATAAAAAGCAAATAGATACAACGCCGTTAATTGAGCGGTATATGCTTTAGTTGAAGCAACTCCGATCTCCGGGCCAGCATGAATATAAATAACCCCATCAGATTCACGCGTCAAGGTTGAACCTAAAACATTACAGATAGAAATTATACTACAACCATGACGTTTGGCCTCCCGGATACCCGCCAACGTATCCGCGGTCTCCCCTGACTGACTAATGGCAATCACTAGCGTCTCTGGTCCAATCAAAAGATCCCGATACCGGAATTCACTAGAAACATCAATTTGCGCCGGAACCTGGCAAAGTGATTCCAACACATATTTAGCCACCATGCCAGCATGATAAGCCGTACCGCAAGCAACAATAAAGATATTTTTAATATCCTTAAGCTTAGCTTCCGAAATATTTTGTTCTTGAAAAAATATCTTCCCGGTCTTTTTATGCAAACGAGAATTAATTAAATTTTCTAAAATTTTAGGCTGTTCATTAATTTCCTTAAGCATAAAATGATCAAACCCTGATTTTTCTGCCTGATCAATATCCCAATTAATCTGCGTCGTGGCCTTAAAAATAGTTTTACCCTCGAGATTACTAATTTTAAAATGATCTTTATCTAAAACCACCACCTCATTTTCATCAAGAAAAACAACCTCTTTAGTAAAACCCAAGACTGCGGGAACATCTGAAGCGAGAAAATTTTCCCCTTTACCCACCCCGATAATTAAAGGGCTACCTAACCGAGCCCCGACCAACTTATTTGGCTCATCAGCGCAAACCACTCCAATCGCAAATGAGCCTACGAGTAGTTTCAGCGCTGCGGATACTGCTTCTTCCAAAGAAATATTTTTATAAAATTTTTCAATTAAATGTACGATTACTTCGGTATCGGTCTGGCTACGGAAAACATGCCCTTCTTTAATTAATTGAATTTTAAGCGCTTCATAATTTTCAATAATGCCATTATGCACAACGGCGATGTGCCCCGTACAATCATGATGCGGATGAGCATTAGCCTGCGTGGGGGCTCCATGCGTTGCCCAACGCGTATGCGCAATTCCCACTACACCGTTTAACGGTTTGTCTTTAACTAATTTTTCTAACGCGCTGATTTTTCCGGGGGATTTTCTTATGCCGATGATATTTTTTTTGGGGAGGACTAAAGCGATGCCGCTTGAATCATAACCACGATATTCCAGGCGCTTTAAACCGGCTAAAAGAATAGGCTGTGCTTCTTTGCTACCAATATATCCGACTATTCCGCACATTATGCACCTTAAATTTTAATGACCCTAACGGGATTTGAACCCGTGCCGAGAGCTTGAAAAGCTCTTGTCCTAACCAGGCTAGACGATAGGGTCGGATTTTATGCTTCCTCTTCCGCAATTACCGGAGCAACGCAGGAAACTCGATCTTTATCTTGCAATTTAATCAAACGCACTCCTTGCGATGAGCGTCCGGTTTCACGGATATCTTTTATCGCGCAGCGCAAGAATATTCCGTTCTGAGTAATGACCATCAGTTCATCTTTATCATTTACGGTTTTTAAATTTACGGCCTGGCCATTTTTATCCGTAACTTTAACGTTAATTACTCCTTTACCGCCGCGGCTAGTGAGCCGATATTCATCGATCGTGGTACGTTTAGCAAACCCCAGTTCGGTCACAGTCAAAATAGTCGAGGCCTTTTGCGGAACCACCATGTCAATAACTTCGTCTTTTTTAGCCAAAGAGATTCCCCGCACCCCGCGCGCGCCCCGGCCCATTTCACGCACTTTTTCTTCAGAGAATCTTATCGCCTTACCTTGGCGCGTCCCAATAAGCAGCTCTTGTTTGCCATCGGTCATCTCCACACCAATCAACGCATCCAATTTATCTAAAGTAATCCCAATAATCCCCCCCTTACGCGGATTACCATATGCTTCTAATTTTGTCTTTTTAATTTGCCCAAGCTTAGTAACCATGACCAAATATTTATCTGAAGAAAACTCTTTTACGGGAATAGTCGAACTTACTTTAGCCGACTGCTCCATCTGCACCAAATTAACAATCGCTTTCCCTTTAGAAATGCGACTGGCTTGAGGAATCTCATAAACTTTCAACCAGTGCACTTGCCCCTTATCCGTGAAAATAAGTAAATAATCTTTAGTGGAAGCGACAAAAAGATGTTCACTAAAATCTTCTTCTTTTAATTCCGCCCCCATCGACCCGGTCCCCCCACGCTTTTGTTTTCGATAAGAACTTACTGGCAAGCGCTTACTATAAACACCGTGGCTAATCGTAACTACCACGTCCTCATCCGCAATTAAGTCTTCAACTTCCAATTCCTCTGCCTCACCCACAATATCCGTGCGCCGGGAATCCCCGTATTTTTTCATTAAATCCAGTAATTCTTCTTTAATGATTGCTTCAATTTTTTTAAGTGAAGCTAAAATCGCCTGGCATAATTCGATCTTCTTAAGCAGCTCGGCGTATTCCGCATCAAGTTTATCACGCTCCAGGGCCGTAAGGCGTTGCAGCTGCATTTCCAAAATGGCCTGCGATTGAAGCTCAGAAAGCTCAAACTCTTTCATTAAATTCAATTTAGCTGCTTCCACGCTCTTGGAAGTTTTGATCACTTTAATAATCCGATCAATAAATTTAAGCGCGATTTTTAAACCTTCCAAAATATGCGCGCGTTTTAAAGCTTTGTCTAATTCAAATTGCGTGCGCCTGCGCACAACTACTCGGCGATGTTCGATGTAACAATCTAATATCTGACGTAAGTTTAAAACTTTCGGCCGATTATCTACCAAGGCCAACATAATAATCCCAAAAGTGGTTTCTAGTTGCGTGTGTTTAAAAAGCTGATTTAAAACAATTTGAGACTCAATATCACGCTTAAGCTCTACCACAATACGCATACCGTCTTTATCGGATTCATCGCGAATATCCGAGATGCCTTCAATCTTTTTGTCATCCACCAAACCCGCAATCGCCTCAATTAGCCCGGACTTTTGCACCTGGTAAGGAATCTCCGTAAAAATAATTAAGTCTTTACCGTTTTTCTGGTGTTCCACGGTAGCCTTAGCCCTTAACAGAAGTTTACCCCTACCGGTCATATACGCATCTTTAATTCCGCCCTTACCACAAATTAATCCACCGGTCGGAAAATCCGGCCCCTTGATATAGCGCATCAGGTCTTTAATTTCTGCTTCCGGATGATCTAAAAGATAAATAATCGCTTCGCAGGTTTCATTCAAATTATGCGGCGGTATATTTGTCGCCATACCTACGGCAATTCCACTTGAACCATTCACTAAAAGATTCGGCAGAGCGGCTGGCAAAAGTAAAGGTTCTTTCAAAGAAGAATCAAAATTCGGCCCAAAATTAACGGTTTCTTTGTCAATATCACTTAGCATTTCATCGCTCACTGCTGCTAAGCGGGCCTCAGTATAACGCATGGCTGCTGCGGAATCTCCGTCGACAGAACCAAAGTTGCCCTGGCCATCTACTAAAGGATAGCGTAAAGAAAAATCCTGCGCCATTCTTACCAGGGTCTCATAAATCGCCGAATCACCGTGAGGATGGTACTTACCCATAGTTTCACCAACGATACGCGCGCATTTTTTGTAAGGCTTAGAATGTTCCAAGTTAAGTTCGCGCATCGCGAAAAGAATACGACGGTGTACAGGCTTAAGGCCATCACGCACATCCGGTAAAGCCCGGCCGACAATTACACTCATCGCATAGTTTAGATAAGAATCCTTCACCTCATCTTCAATATAAACTTGAATTATTTTTTCGTTGCGAGTATACATAATTTATCCTTAAATATCTAAATTTTTCACCTGATGCGCGTGGTCTTCAATAAATTGACGACGCGGCTCCACCAGATCGCCCATTAAAACCGTAAACATCTTATCTGCTTCCACGGCATCCTCTAGAGTTACCTGCAAAATTGTTCTTTTTTCAGGATCCATGGTTGTATCCCAAAGCTGCTGAGGATTCATTTCACCTAAACCTTTATACCTTTGGATGTGCATGCCTTTAGCCGCGATTTCCTTAATATAAGACAAAACCTCTTTTAAACTAAAAGCCTCTTTAACATCATCACTATTGACAATCCGGTAAACCGCTTTTATTTTTTTCTCTACCTCTTTAACTACGCCAGACTTAATAACTACGGTATTATTAAAATATGTTTCAAACTCAATCCCTAATTTTTCAATTTTTAAAATTAACTCCTCAATTTCCTGAGCCTCAAACAAATGCAAAACATCTCTTTCTGATTCCTTCCCTTCTTTTTCTGTGTTCATAGCTAGTTCTTTATCAGAATAAAAAAACTGGGCAACTCCATCCACTTTAACCCTATAAATAGGCATTTTTTTGGTCTTCGGATGCCTAAAACCAAGGTATTCAACAAAATTTACTCCCTTTTTATCTAAATAACGCCCTAGCTTATCTAATTCCACTAAAAGCTTGAGCAGCTCTTTAAACTGATTATCCGTGAAAGATAACTTATCTTTCACGCGAATTAATTTATGCCCCTCTCGGCCTAAATCTAAGAGCATGTCATTCATCTGTTGCTCAGTTTGAATATACTCTTCACGCTGGCCTCTTTTAATTTTATAAAGTGGAGGCTGAGTAATATAGACATGGCCCGCTTCGACTAACTTAGGCAACTGCCGATATAGTAATGTCAAAAGCAAAGTACGGATGTGTGACCCATCGATATCCGCATCTGCCATTAACATTAATTTATGATATCTAAGTTTGGTCAAATCAAATTCTTCACCAATACCTGTCCCTAAAGCCGTAATAATGGTCCGGATTTCTTCATTGGATAAAATTTTATCTAAACGAGATTTTTCAACATTTAAAATTTTTCCTTTAATTGGTAGAATCGCTTGAAATCTCCGATCGCGGCCTTGTTTTGCCGAACCGCCGGCAGAATCGCCTTCCACAATATACAATTCACAAAGTGCTGCGTCGCGCTCTGAACAATCTGCTAATTTCCCCGGTAAACCTGCTCCTTCTAGAGCTCCTTTTCTACGAGTTAATTCCCGCGCTTTACGCGCCGCTTCTCTTGCCCGCGAGGCCACGATTACCTTATCAATAATTTTATTGGCTACTGAAGGATTTTCCTCGAAATAATTTGAAAGTGCTTCTAAGCTAGTAGAATTAACCAACCCTTCTACTTCGGAATTTCCTAATTTGGTTTTAGTTTGGCCTTCAAATTGCGGATTAGGAACCTTAACGCTAATTACCGCCGTTAAACCTTCTCGAACGTCATCGCCGGTAATCGCGATATTATCTTTAAGTAAGTTTTTAGATTTAGCGTATTGATTAATCCCCCGGGTTAAAGCGGATTTAAAACCCGACAAATGTGTGCCACCTTCAATCGTATTAATATTATTGGCAAAAGAAAACATGGTTTCTGCGTAACCATCATTATATTGTAAAGCGACCTCAACATTTACATCATCCTGAAGCTTCTCAAAATAAACAACTTTATTATGTAGCGGATTTTTATTTTTATTCAGGTATTCTACAAAAGACATTATCCCGCCGGAAAACTCAAAAACCGCTTCTTTTTCCGAACGTTCATCAGTTAATTTTATTTTTAATCCTTTATTCAAAAAAGCCAGTTCTCTTAGGCGGCCAGAAAGGATATCGTAAGCATATTCAGTTTTAGAAAAAATTGTTTTGTCTGGTTTAAACGTAATTTTAGTACCAGTAGAAGTACTTTTACCAATCACCGTAAGTTTAGAAACGGTTTTACCGCGCTCGTAACGTTGATGATAAATTTTACCATCTCTTTTGACTTCTACTTCCAACCAATCAGAAAGCGCGTTAACGCAACTTACCCCGACTCCATGCAAACCACCAGAAACCTTATAAGAACGATGGTCAAATTTCCCTCCGGCATGCAAAGTAGTTAAAGCCACTTCCACTGCTGGCTTCTTCTCAGTTTTATGCATATCTACCGGAATACCACGGCCATTATCTATTACCGTAATACTATTATCCGGTTGAATCGCCACTGCGATAGAATCACAAAAACCCCCCAGGCTTTCATCCACACTATTATCTACGACTTCAAAAACTAAATGATGCAAACCGCGCACCGAAGTATCACCAATATACATTGCCGGCCGAAGCCTAACCGCTTCAATGCCTTCCAAAACCTGGATACTCGTAGCATCATAAACCTTAGGAGCGGCTGCTAACTTTTGTTCATTTTTAATTTTTTCTTGAGATTTTTTCACGCAATTTCTCCGATACGAAAATCAATATTTTTTAATCCCGGATTTTCTTTTTGTAGTTCTTTAAGCAACGCGTCTTTTTTTAAACTTAAAATATATAGCCAAGACGAAGAGTCCACGCTTAAACCGAGAATCCCTTTGCTGAAATATTTAACTCTTATATGCCCCAACTCCTTCTTTGTCAAGGCTTTTTTTAACCACTGTTGGGGGCCAGCATCTTGAAAAACAGTTTTTCTGGCACCTAATTGAGACATCACATTATCTAGCGTTTTTTTTAAAAGCTCCATACTTTTAATTAAGGCGCATTGGTAAAACTATATAAACATACCCGCTCATTCGAATGACCCCGGGTTTTTCCCCATCAACCATTTCTAAATTAATCATTTCTTCATTTAAGTTCTTTAAAATATCAATTAAATAAAGTGGATTAAAACCAATGACCAACTCTCTACCTTGATATTCTACGGCTAATTCTTCATGAAACTCCCCAACATCTGGAGTCGATTTAGAAATTACCAACTTATTCTTAAAAACCTCTAATTTAACTGCTTGATAATCCGCCGTAGCTAAAAGCGCCGCTCTTTTTACCGCTAACAGTAACTGGCTGCGGGCCACCTTCATTTTATTCTCTGAAACAGCCGGAACAACTTGTTTATAATCTGGAAATTCCCCTTCAATTAAACGGGAAACAATTCCAACACTACCTAAATCAAAAAGCGCTTGATTACTACTTACTACTAACGATAACTCACCTTCATCTTTTAGGTTACGATTTAACTCTTGGATTGTTTTAAGCGGTACAATCATACTAATCTCTAAGTCTGATTCAACCGCCAATTTTCGTTCTGCTACCGCCAACCTTTTACCGTCCGTTGATACTAAGGTCAGTAAATTTTTATTAATTTTAAAAAGAATACCATTTAAAACATACCGTGTTTCATCTAAAGAAACCGCAAAAGTTGTCAAGGTCAACATTTGCTTAAAAACCCCCTGCTCTATTTTAATGACTTTTTGATCCTTAAACTCAGGCAGTTTAGGAAATTCTTCTTTAACTAACCCCATAATTTTAAACTGGCACATTTCTGAATCAATTGTAACTTGATTATTTTTTTTCGTAGTAACACTAATCATTTCTAAGGGGAATTCTTTAATAATATCACCAAATCTTTTCGCTGGAACCGTGATTGCTCCTGCTTCTTGAATATCCACAGGGATTACACAGGTTATCCCGATATCTAAATCTGTGGCCGTTAGCTTTAAAGCCCCAGTTTGCGCCTCAACTAAAATATTAGAGAGAATCGGTAAAGCTGATTTTGTGGTAATTACATTTTGCACGGTTTGGATTGCGTTAATTAATTTACTTTTTTCTACTTTAAATTTCATTTTAATTCTCCTTCTATTTATATATATATTTAAAAACTTAAAATCGTAGTAATCATAATACAAGAGAGTTTTTGTGTATAAGCTTATAATTGATTCTATTTAAAAGAGTTATAACAAAAACTACCCCGGTATAACCTGGGAGTTACTGTTTAATAATATGAATAACTTTTTCAATTCTTTCTTTTAGCTCTGGGTTATTATTTATGCTTTCTTTAATTTTTTTATATGAATGTAATACAGTGGTGTGGTCTTTCCCGCCAAAAAGCTCACCAATTTCTGGCAAAGAAAGTTCGGTTAATTCTCTACTTAAGTACATGGCAATTTGCCGCGGGAACACTACTTGCTTATTACGGCGTTTAGTTTTTAAATCTTGTAAAGAAATTCCAAACTCTTCAACCACGCAACGTTGGATAAAATCAATCGTAATTAGTTTTGTGGGTTCTTTAAGCAGATCCTTAAGCACTTCCTTAGTTAATTGCAAAGTAACCGGAGCCTCTTCTAATAAAGAATAAGCGATTGTCCGAATTAAAGCTCCTTCTAATTCGCGGATATTTGTTTTAATTAACTGAGCAATAAAAAAAATTACATCGTCCGGAACATTAACCGGTTCACGTTCAATTTTCTTTTTAAGAATTGCTACTCGAGTTTCTAGGTCTGGTGGTTGGATATCTGTGGCTAGCCCCCAACCAAAACGCGAAACCAATCTTTCTTGCAAATTGGTAATTTCTTTTGGTGGCCGATCTGAAGAAAATACAATTTGTTTGTGGGCGTCATATAAGGTGTTAAAAGTGTGGAAAAATTCTTCTTGGGTTGATTCTTTCCCGGCAATAAAATGGATATCATCAATAACCAGGACGTCGAGATTGCGGTATTTTTGGCGAAAAGCCGCAGTCGAGCGGTGGACAATCGCATCAATTAGTTCGTTAGTAAATTTTTCGCTTGAAACATAACAAATTTTTACTCCGGGATTAGAATTATTTTTAATTTGATGACAAATAGCTTGAATGAGATGAGTTTTACCTAAGCCTACCCCACCGTAAATAAATAAAGGATTATATGATTTGGCGGGAGCATTCGCAACGGCGAGTGAATAAGCATGTGCATGCCGATTCGCTCCGCCCACGACAAAGTTTTCGAAGGTATAGCGTGAGTTAAGATTAATAAAATTTGTTCCGGGCAGGTTCTTAGTAGTTTCTTCCGGTGGAATATTTAAAATACTTGGATTGCCTGGGGTGTTGTTGACAACTAATTTTACTAACAGATTATCCAATCCCTTGATTTTTAAGGTTTCTTGAATAATTTTTAAATAGTGTTTTTCTACCCAATTTTTAAAAAATTGATCCGGGGCTTCTAAATCGATACTTTGATTATCCTGACTGGCAAACTTAAGTGGCATTATCCAGGTAGAATATACGGTTTCTCCAAGCTTGGTCTTTAACTCTTGTAGTACTTCTTCCCAGCTTTTCGTTAGTTCTAACATTATTTCTCCTAAAAATTTATTTTTTAACTCAATCTGTGCTTTATTCCGGGCTGAATCACAGAATTAACAGTTTATGCACAGCTTGTATAAATCTGTGGATAAAAACCTCGTTTTTATTTGACCAAGTTTTCTATTATAACAAAGATTAAAGCCATGCATTTTCTATAAGATACGTTTCAATAGAATATCATAAGTTGTCTAGAGGTCAAGTAAAAAAGATAAACGCTAGTTATTATACAATAATATTAACAGGCGTCAATAAAAAACTTGACCATAACCTGAATGTATGTTACAATTCACAAAATCAAGAAATTTACCTTATAAATTGTGGATGATTTTTACACATCCTCCGGGAGAGTTTTGGAAAAAACTTTAGGGGGCAAAAAGGGAGATTTAAAGCATGAAAAAAAATTTAAAAACGCCATCAAATATTGTTGGTAAAAGGCGCCATGGATTTCGGAGTAAAATGGCGAGTAAGGATGGGCGCAAGCTTTTAGCTCGTCGACGACTTAAGGGTAGAAAAAAACTCACCGTTTAATGTTTAAAAAATTAACGCTAAAATTGATTCTAGCGTATCAAAATTATTTAAGGCCAGGTATTCCGGCAGGCTGTCGTTTTGAACCGGGTTGTTCTGAATATATGAAGCAGGCAATTTTAAAATATGGAGTAATTAAAGGAGTATTTAAGGGGCTGATCAGAATTTTACATTGCCATCCATTCTCTGGCAAGTCAGGTTATGACCCCTTGATATAAAATTTATGGAAAAACGTTTAGTGTTAGCAATTGCTTTGTCTCTTTTGGTGTTATTAAGTTGGTCTGCATTAGCTCCTAAGTCGCAACTAGTTGATAATAATATAGTTGCAGCAAATAAATTGCCAATATCAACTTCTTTGCAGCAAAAATCTTCTGTGGTCATTTCTCCAGTAGTAATTCCATCGTCTGTAGATATAGTTAGGGAGACGGTTAAATTTAATCAAAATAAGCGAGAAATAATTTTTGATCCGTCTATGGCGGCGATTGTGGAGGTAATTTTTAAAGATAACTTGGAACATCGCTTAACACTTAAAATAGGTTTTCTTACGGAGGGTAACCTAAATTTTAAACAGCAAACCGTAACTAATGATTCTATCTCGTTTCTTTATGAAGATCAGGATAAGCGGATTACAAAGAAATTTAATATTCCTAACAATAGCAATGTCATAGAGTTAGATGTTCAGATTAAAAATCTATCCCCAACTTCTTTAGTGTTTACTCCCCAATTAGTTTTGGGCAGGTTGGATTTATCTGCAAAAAATATACAATCGCGATATCAGGATATTACTCTAAGTAATAAAGAAAAAACTATGCATTTGCCTGCGGGCAAAGATTATAATGGCTTGGATGTAAAATTCATTGGTTTACGTGATCAGTATTTTTGTTCAATTGTTGAACCAGTAAAAATGGCAACTAGCGCTTATATTAAGAAGATTTCTCCACAGGAATCCGAAGTAGGTCTTTTTATGGAAGAGATTAGTTTAAAGCCTGGTGCTGAGATTGGACAATCATATCGTATCTATTTGGGACCACAAGAGTTAAATGTAATTACTAATGCTAAACCAGAATGGGCGGCAATTATTTATTTTGGAACATTTGATTTTATTGCGCAATTACTTTTACAATTATTAGGATTTTTCTATAGCTTGGTGCACAATTGGGGATTAGCAATTATAATTTTAAGTATTGCGGTGTATTTTTTACTTTTCCCTCTTTCTATAAAACAAATGCGTTCAATGAAGGAAATGCAGCTTTTGCAGCCTAAAATTGAAGCATTGCGTAAAGAACTTAAAGATAATCCGCAAAGATTAAATAAAGAGATTATGGAACTTTATAAGGAGCACAAGGTTAACCCGCTTGGTGGTTGTTTACCACTTTTATTACAAATGCCCATATTTTTTGCTCTTTATCAAGCTTTAATTCGTTCCGTTGCTTTACGAGGCGCGCATTTCTTGTGGATCACTGATCTCTCGTCTCCGGACAAAGCCTTTGTTTTAAAAAATTCCATTCCCTTTTTAGGTAATCAAGTAAATATTTTACCAATTTTAATGGCAATCGGTATGTTTGTTCAACAAAAGTTTTCAATGGCCAAAGCAACCGGTGAAGCTGCTCAGCAACAAAAGATGATGTCGATTATTATGCCGATTATGTTTGGAGTAATTTTCTATCAAATGCCATCTGGGTTAGTGCTTTATTGGTTTGTTAATAGCTTGCTTATGCTTGGTTATCAATTCCGTATTAATAATCAAAAATGAAAAAAGTAAAACATTATATTGAAGTTGAAGGTAAAACAGTTGAAGAAGCAATTGAAAAAGCGTTAAAAGAATTAAAGCTTCCGCGCAATCGTGTAAGAATAGAAAGTTTGTCTGAAGAGAAAAAGGGGCTTTTTGGAATGGCAGGGGCTAAGCCCGCTAAGGTGCGTGTAAGTGCAATTCCAGGCAAAGAAAATACTTGACAAAATTGAGCAATGCCAGATAATAACAGTAGTATATTTTTACAATGTTCCCCGTGAAAAAGTTCCAGTTGGAACATTATAGGAGCTCTGGCCATTATGCTCGACCCTTGGTATATAACAGGATTTTGTGATGGAGAAGCAGCATTTACATATAGTAGAACTTCAGGTTCGTATGGTTTGTATTTTGCAGTAAAGCAAAGAGAAGATAACCGTCAGATTATTGAAGAAATTTATCAGTTTTTTAATTATGTAGGGAATATTTATAAGGGGAAAGAATCTAAAGAGTCGCCCAAGGGTGGTTTTACTAAGCCGTCTGCATATTATCGGGTTACTAGATCCAGTGAATTGCAAGTAATTATTGATCATTTTGATAAATATCCTTTGCAGAGTAAAAAAAAATTTGAAGCCTACAAGATTTGGCGAGAAATGGTAGTACATAAAATTGATAATTTTCGTAGTTCCGACTATAATTTGTTGCATGCGCTAGCCGAAAAGCTTTCAAGATTAAATTTGCAAAGCAGGGCTTTTAAAAGACATACAAAATAATGGGTAAGATAATTGCAATTTGTAATCAGAAGGGTGGAGTAGGCAAAACTACTACCTCAATTAACCTTGCGGCCTACCTGTCTATGGCAGGCAAGAAGGTTATGCTTATAGATCTAGATCCTCAGGCTAACGCTACCAGCGGTATTGGAGTAAATAAACACGATGTTCAAAAAAGCACCTATCATATTTTACTTGAAGAAGTAAAGGTTGCGGATATTTTACAGAAAACCGTAATTAATAACCTTGTGTTGGCTCCTTCTAATCTAGATTTAACCGGAGCAGAGGTGGAATTAGTCGGAGTGTTAGGAAGAGAATATAGACTAAAGAGAGCTTTACAGTCTGAAAAAGAAAATTATGATTTTATAATTATAGATTGCCCGCCATCATTGGGGCTGCTTACAATTAATGGTTTATGCGCGGCTGATTCAGTAATTATCCCAGTCCAGTGTGAATTTTATGCATTAGAAGGATTGACGCAACTACATAATACTGTTAGACTTGTGAAAGAAAATCTTAATCCTGCTTTGACTATTGAAGGTGTGCTGTTAACTATGGCGGACTTTCGGACTAATCTTACTAAAGAAGTTATCCAAGAAGCGCGTAATCATTTTAAAGATAAAGTTTATACAACTGTTATCCCACGCAATGTTCGGTTAACCGAAGCGCCGAGTTTTGGTAAGCCGATTGTTTTATATGATGCTAATTCTCTGGGAGCACAAAAGTATGCAGAGCTAAGTAAAGAGATTTTAGGTTTAGATATTAATCTGAGTTATAAAATTATACAAGGAGAAACATAATGGAAAGACGAGCATTAGGAAAAGGGCTCAGTGCATTAATTCCAGAAAAGAATTTAGAAAGTGGGACTCACAAAGAAGAAATTCTTTTTGTCCAATCTGGACAAATAAAACCTAATCCATTTCAGCCACGTGAAGATTTCAATCAGCAAAGTATTGAAGAGTTAGCTAAGTCAATAAAAGAAAAAGGAGTTATTCAGCCACTTTTAGTTAGACGCAAAGGTGATAATTATGAGCTTATTGCTGGTGAACGAAGGCTTCGTGCGGCTAACTCATTGGGGCTCAAAGAGATACCAATAATTGTACGCGATGTTTCAGATCAAGATTCGTTAGAATTGGCTTTAATTGAGAATATTCAAAGAGAGGGTTTGAATCCCATTGAAGAAGCACATGCTTATCAGCATTTGATGGATAAATTTCAAATTACTCAAGAAAAGATAAGTGAAGTTTTAGGAAAAGCCAGGACGACAATTACAAATACTTTACGTTTACTTAAACTCCCTCATGAAATTCAACAAGAGATGAAAAGTGGCCGCATTAGTTTTGCGCATGGGCGTAGCTTACTTGAAATTGAAGATGCAAATCATCAGCGTAGGTTGGCCCAAGATATTATTACTAAAGGTCTTTCGGTGCGAGAATTAGAAAGTTTAATTAAAAGTTCTCGTCCAAAAGGATTAAAACGTAAAATTGGTTTGGTACAGAGTGAACCACTAGTGGCGATTTTGGAAGAACAGATGCAACACATTTTAGCGACGAAGGTGCGCATAATTAAGAGAAAAAAACGCGGGCACATTAATATTGATTTTTATTCACAAGAGGATTTAGAGCGTATTGCCAATGTAATTAGAGGAGGGAGCAAATAATGGACCAAGCAGTTTTAATTTTAATTAAACCCGATGGTTTAAAAAAATCATTAACTGGTAATATCCTTACACGCTTATCTGAAACTAAGCTTGAAATTGTTGCGGCAAAAATGGTGCGCGTATCTAAATCTTTAGCGCAGGAGCATTATAAACATTTAAAAGACAAACCATTTTTTGGCGAGATTATTCAATATTTGCAAGGAGATCTACACGATCGTAAAAAAGTTATGGCTTTGGTTTATTGGGGCAATGACGCGATAACTAAATGTCGAGATTTAGCGGGAGCCACTAACCCTGAGGAGGCGGAGTCAACCACGATTCGGGGTTCCTATGGCCGGATTACGACCAATGGTGTTTATGAAAATGTTGTTCATGTATCAAGTAATATTTCTGAAGCTCAAAGAGAAATTAAGCTTTGGTTTTTGCCTGATGAAATTATCGTCGATCTTTACCCGACAAAAAATGTAGTGCAAAAAGAATTCACCAGTAAGGTTTGGGCGGACTAATGAAAAATATTATTAATAGCATGACCGGTTTTGGCAGCCATGAAGTTGAAGTTAATTCTATCGGTAGAATTAGCGTGGAGTTAAGATGCACTAATCATAAATTTTCTGAAACGGTTTTTCATTTACCGGAAGGGTTGCTTTCTTTAGAAGATAAACTTAAAAAAGAAATCGAAAGTAGAATTAAAAGAGGAAGAGTCTATTGTGCGATTAATATAAAAGGTCAACTTGCTCAGGGTATTTTTGTTAATCGAAAACTCCTCAAGAATTATTTACATGAGCTAAATAGCGTTAAAAAGGAATTTAAAATTGACGGCGGTCTAACCCTGGATTCTTTAATCCGTTTGCCGGGTATTTTGTCGCTCAAGGAAGACAAGCCAGTGGGTGTATTTATTTGGGAGCGGCTTAAACCTGTTTTTTTGCAGGCACTTAAGAGTTTATTGATTGCGCGTCAGAAAGAGGGTAAAGCCTTAGCGGTCTTGTTAAATCAAAGAAGTGTTTTGTTGAAAAAAGACCTAGTTTTTATTAAACAGCGTTTTGTAATCGCGGTAAAAAATAAACTTAAAAAGATTCAAGCGGAAGATGAGCGTGTGGCTTTTTTAAAAAGCGCGGATGTTACTGAAGAGACAGATCGTCTGTATTTTCATATTAATAACTTACAGCATAAGATTATCCAAGGCGGTAGCGTGGGTAAAGAGCTGGATTTTATTACGCAAGAAATGCAGCGGGAGGCTAATACTTTGGCGGCCAAGTCATTCGATTTAATTATTTCCGGCCGCGCGGTAGAAATGAAGAGTCAAATTGAGAAAATCCGCGAACAAGTGCAGAATATTGAGTAGTGAAAACCGCTAAAAGGCAAAAAAAATTAGGAAAAATCTTTGTAATTAGTGGGCCATCTGGTTCAGGTAAAACCACTCTTTTAGAGAGCTTGGTTAAAGATAAGGAAATTGCCAAATTATTAGTAAAATCTTGCTCTATTACTACGCGACCTAAGCGTGCGAAGGAAAGAGAGGCTAAGGAGTATTTTTTTGTTACGCCATTAGAGTTTAAGCGTTTATTAAAAGCGAAAAAAATTCTTGAATGGACTAGGTATTTGGGTTATTATTACGGAACTCCTAAGGAGCCATTGGAGAAGCAGCTTAGAAGTTCAAAGAGTGTTGGTTTATGTTTAGACCTTAAGGGCTCCAGAGTTCTTAAAAAAATATATCCGAATAATACGGTAACAATTTTTATTTTGCCACCTTCGATAAGCGAACTTAAGATGAGGATTAAAAATCGAAGTCGACAAACTAAACCGCAGGAAATAAAACAGCGTCTGTCGCTTGCCGGTAGAGAGATTAAATCGGCCGGGAAATTTGACTATTGTATTTTGAATCAGAGTTTATCAGTGGCACTTAGAGAATTAAAGAATATTTTTTTACAAGTTAACCGTGCTTAACATATTACATCGGGGGTAAAAGATGGATTATCGGGGAAGAGAGAAACTTTTAGACAAGAGTCTCGGATCAATTTATAAATTAGTAATTTTGGCTTCTAAGCGGGCCCTAGAGATTGCCGAAGGCCAGCCAAAGTTAGTGGATGACGATGCGTCGATAAAGCCTTCCACGGTCGCCTTGCATGAAATTGCTGCTGGTAAAATCGAGGCGAGAAAAATTAAAGCAAAAGAATAATGAAAAAGTCTGAAAAAAATATTATTTTAGGTGTAACGGCGAGCATCGCTATTTATAAATCTTGTGGCCTTATTCGCCGACTTAGAGAATGCGGATTAGCAGTGCATGTGGTAATGACCAAAGAAGCGCAGGAATTGATTAAACCCATTGTTTTTCAGAGCTTAAGCGGTAATCGGGTTTATTCCGGTGGAATATTTGATGCTCTGGATACCTGGGATATTGAACATGTCGCTTTAGCGGCTAAAGCGGATTTAATTTTGATTGCTCCGGCTACGGCTAATATTATTGCTAAGCTTGCCGCCGGTATCTGTGATGATCTTTTAAGTTGCACGGTTTGTGCGAGCAAGGCTAAGGTTTTAATTGCTCCGGCGATGAATGAGAATATGTATCAAAATAAAATAACCCAGAGTAATATTTTGAAATTAACTAATTATGGTTATAAATTTATTGCTCCGGCTAAAGGTTTGTTAGCTTGCGGGGTGGTGGGAGTAGGTTGCTTAGCGGAAACCGCCGAAATTGTAAAAGAAGTTAAAAAATTATTATAGTTTTTGGCGACGTAGCCAAGTGGTAAGGCAGTTGTCTGCAAAACAACTATTCAGCGGTTCAATTCCGCTCGTCGCCTAAATTTTTAAAGAGTAAAATTTTAAGGGCAAGTGGTGGAATGGCATACACGAAGGACTTAAAATCCTTTGGCTGTAAGGTCGTGAGGGTCCGACTCCCTCCTTGCCCATAAATTTTAAGTGGTAAAGCAGGGGCTCATAGCTCAGTTGGTTAGAGCGTTTCCTTGACATGGAAAAGGCCGGGGGTCCGAATCCTCCTGGGCCCATTTTAATTCTGAGAAAACATAAAATATGGATTTAAATACTTTAAGACATTCTTGTGCGCACGTTTTGGCGGAAGCGGTAAAGGAGCTTTGGCCGCAAACAAAATTAGCAATTGGTCCGTCGATTGAGGATGGTTTTTATTATGACTTTGATAAACAAACTCCGTTTACTGACGATGATTTGTTGGCAATCGAAAAAACCATGCAGAAAATTATCGACCAGAATGATCCGTTTTTGCGCGAGGAGTTGGATAAAATAAAGGCGATAGAGTTATTTAAGAGTTTAAAAGAAGATTATAAGGTTCAACTTATCGAAGCTTTGCCGAACCAAACGATTTCTATTTATAAAACTGGTAAAAGTTTTTTGGATCTTTGTAAGGGGCCACATATTAAATCTACCGGAGAGATTAAGTCTTTTAAATTATTATCGGTAGCCGGGGCGTATTGGCATGGGATTGAAACTAACCCGATGTTGCAAAGGATTTATGGCACTTGTTTTACGACCCAAAAAGAATTAGCTGAACATTTAAAAAATTTAGAGGAAGTTAAGTTACGCGACCATCGGAAACTCGGACCAAGTTTAGAGTTCTTTGATATTTATCATGAGGAAGCCGGCGCGGGATTAGTTTTTTATCATCCTAAGGGGGCGCTTTTACGCACGCTCATTGAGGATTATGAAAAAAAGGAACATCTCAAACGTGGCTATGAAATCGTGATTACTCCGCATATTATGCAGTCGGGTTTATGGAAGACCAGCGGCCATTATGATTACTATAAAGATAACATGTTTACCCTTAAGGTGGATGAGCAGGAATATGTTTTAAAACCGATGAATTGCCCGGGCCACATTTTAATTTATAAATCTAAAACCAGAAGTTATAAAGATTTGCCGATTCGGTATTTTGAGTTGGGTACAGTTTATCGTCGAGAAAAGGCTGGTGTTTTGCATGGGTTATTGCGGGTACGTGGATTCACTCAAGATGACGCGCACATATTTTGTTTACCCGGGCAACTGCGCGATGAAATAAAAAAGATTATTGATTTTGTTTTCCAGACAATGAAAGTTTTTGGGTTTGATCAAGTAGGGATAGAGCTAAGTACTCGTCCGGAAAAATCTATCGGTTCAGATGAGGATTGGCTCAGAGCCACTAGCGCGCTAGAAGACGCGTTAAAGGAAAAAGGTTTAGCTTATGATGTTAATGTTGGTGATGGCGCGTTTTATGGCCCAAAGATTGATATTAAATTAAAAGATGCGCTGAAAAGGTCCTGGCAGTGCGCGACGATTCAATGCGACTTTGCTCTTCCCAAAAGATTTAATTTAGCTTATATTGATGATACGGGTAAAGAACAACAGCCAATTATGCTGCACCGAGTTTTATTAGGCAGTCTGGAGCGTTTTATCGGCGCCCTGATTGAACACTATAAGGGAGAGCTTCCTTTGTGGTTGGCGCCCACACAGGTTTTATTAATTCCGATTAAAGATACTGTTTATGTTTACGCGCAAGAAGTAAAAGAAAAGTTATTGCAAAACAATATTCGCGTAGATATGGATTTGAGTAATGAAACTTTAAATAAAAAGATTCGCAACGCGGAGGTCAATAAGATTCCTTATTGCTTGATTTTGGGGGATCGAGAAGCCAAACAAGGCACGGTTAGTGTGCGTAAAAAAGGTAGCCTTGATCAAGGAGTTGTTGCTTTAGATGAGTTTATGGGGAATTTAATTAACCAGATTCAGGAATATAAATAAAAGAGGGAGGAAGCCATAAAAAAGTTTACGCGTATTAACGACAGAATCAGTTCACCGCAAGTTCGAGTTATTGGTCATGATGAAAGTCAATTAGGAGTAATGTCTGTGCAGCGGGCCTTAGAGCTTGCTAATCAGCAAGAGCTAGATTTAGTGGAGGTGGCTCCCGCGGCTACTCCGCCAGTTTGTCGGATTATTGAGTATAGTAAATTCAAATATGATTTGGAGAAAAAAGAACGGGAAGCTAAAAAACATCAGAAACAAGGCCGACTTAAAGAAATTCGGCTTAAGCCCAATATTGATGAACATGACTTTGAAACTAAAGTTAAACAGGTAATAAGTTTTTTAAAGAAAAAAGACAAAGTGAAAGTTAATCTTTTTTTCCGAGGCCGGCAGATGGAGCATCTAGATCTGGGGAGAAAGGTTTTAGATAAATTTATTCTGGACACACAGAAAGATGGATTGGTAGAAAAAACACCGTCACTTGAGGGCAGGATTATGTCCTTTGTAATTGCTCCAAAGTAAAGTATAATAGTAAGTAATTGGTTCCATCTCTGTCGTTGGTTTAAAAAACGGATTTGGAATATTTTCGTTAGGCGAAATTTAAGGAGAAAAAATGGGAAAGTTAAAAACAAAGCGCGGGGTAGCCAAACGTTTTAAAATTACTAAAAAAGGTAAAGTTAAATATCATCCTGGCGGAAAAAGCCATTTAGCTTCATCGAAAAAAACGAAAAAAGTAAGAAATTTGAGGAAAAGCAGGACGTTGGCGGGTAAAAAAGAAGTAAGATTCATTAAATCTATGTTACCTTATGGTTAGACGCTAAAAGAGGCGTTAAAAACATAAGACAGTGAAGAACTAAAAATACCTGAGTAAACAAATTCAAGCATTTTTAGTGACAAAAGGAGAATCATGGCAAAGGCTAAACACAGTGTAGCAACACGTAAAAGAAAGAAGAAAGTTCTTAAGCAGGCTAAAGGGTATTGGGGTGATCATAGTAAGCAGTATCAACAAGCTAAGCGAGTTCTGGTGCATGCGCTTAGGTACGCTTACCGGGATCGCCACAACAAAAAGCGCGAATTTCGTAGTCTTTGGATTGCGCGGATTAATGCCGCTTGCCGAGAGATGGGGATTTCTTATAGCGTATTTATGAATGGGCTGAAGAAATCTAAAATTCTTTTGGATCGTAAAATTTTGGCGGATTTAGCAGTAAGGGATAACCCGGCGTTTAAAAAATTGGTTGAAAAAATAAAAGAATAATAAGGCGGTAAACTTTAAGTCTAAAACTTATAGCTTAAGGCTTTTGTTAGGGTTTAAATTGGAGCTACCATGTATGTAATTATCGTTGGTTGTGGAAGAGTGGGCGCAGAGCTCGCCAAACTTTTAAGTGGTGAAGGCCATGATGTGGTCGTCATTGATAAGCTGCAGGAGGCGCTTAAGCGTTTGGGGGATACTTTTAATGGCTTGACCATGGTTGGTAATGGTTTTGATCTGGCGCTTTTAAAACAGGTAGGTATTGAAAAAGCGGATGCTTTTTGCGCGGTAACTGATGGAGATAATACTAATTTAATTAGTGCTCAGGTGGCCAAAAAGATTTTTTCCGTGCCTAAGGTTTTTGCGCGGGTTTATGATCCGCAACGCGCGCATATTTATGCGGCTTTGGGTTTGGATATTATTAGCGGTACCATGCTTTTTTCTGCCAT
>Ga0247841_10001061_pt1 | contig 65171 bp, 67 predicted proteins | sample LaCruzMarch2015__2_FD_192410 | JGI IMG/M metagenome (GOLD analysis project Ga0247841, IMG submission 192410) | Freshwater microbial communities from meromictic Lake La Cruz, Castile-La Mancha, Spain - LaCruzMarch2015_18m | ecosystem: Environmental > Aquatic > Freshwater > Lake | place: Spain...
AGAGACAGAATGCCTTTGACCGTGGAATTGATTTAACTGGTGAATTCGAATGAGATTTAAAGGAAACCTCGGACGATAAAAAATCCGCCTAACGGGCGGATTTTTTGAGTCCGAGGAGGACGTCATTGTTGACACTTTATTATTTTTTAGTTAGTATTATTATAGTAATTTGATAAAGCAAGCCACTCTGTTATACTTGCCAAGCTCGGCAGTAGCAGTTGTGGGGCTTAATAGAGAGTAGAAGGAGAAATAGACCATGGCACGACCCGTCACGCTTTTCACCGGTCAATGGGCAGATTTGCCACTCGTCGAATTGGCGGAGAAGGCCAAGGGATGGGGCTACGAAGGCCTCGAGTTGGCCTGCTGGGGCGATCACATGGACGTGGACAAAGCCACTAGTCCTGGCGGGAGGACATACTGCAAGGCGCAGCTTGCCATGCTTAAGAAGGCCGGACTCGACTGCTGGGCCATCAGCCATCACTTGGCCGGTCAGTTTGTTTGCGACCTCAACAATGACAAGCGTTCGGACGGTTTCGCTCCGCCGGCATGTGCGGGCAACCCCGAGAAGAAACGGCAGTGGGCCATTGAGACTATGAAGAAGACGGCCTTGGCAGCGAGGATGATGGGCGTCAAGGTGGTGAACGGTTTCACCGGCTCTTCCATCTGGCATCTGCTCTACAGCTTCCCGCCCGTCAGTGAAGCTGAGATTGAAGCCGGCTTCGACTACTTCATCGAGATGTTCGGTCCCATCATGGCGGAGTTCGCCAGGTGTAAGGTGCGCTTCGCCCTGGAAGTGCACCCCACCGAGATTGCGTACGATCTCTACACTGCCCGCCGGCTTATCGACAAGATCGAGCAATCGGTGAAACAGGGAAAGTGGACCCGCGAAATGGCCGATGCCTTCGGTTTCAACCTCGACCCCAGCCACTTACACTGGCAAGTGGTTGATCCGGTCAAGTTCCTGCAGGAGTTTCCGGGGCGTATCTACCACGTCCACATGAAGGACGTGGCTCTGCAACTCGACGGCAAAAGCAGTATCCTGGCCTCACACCTGAACTTCGGCAAGCCGGGTCGCGGCTGGGACTTCCGCAGTCTGGGCCACGGCGGAGTGAACTTCGAAGAAATCATCCGCCAGCTCAACACCATGGGCTACGGTGGCCCGCTCTCCGTTGAGTGGGAAGACTGTGGTATGGAGCGCGAGTTCGGCGCCCGCGAAGCGGCCGCATTCGTCCACAAGATCAACTTCGCTCCGTCCAACGTGCAGTTCGACGCCGCGTTCGACAAGTAGGCGCTAACGCGCAAAACCCAACCCCGGGAGACAGTAGTCTCCCGGCTTTTTTTTGGTGCGAATAATTTACCACTTTCTATTTGGGTTATTTTTTAGTAGAATATAGTAATAAAACAAAATTATGTTAACTTGGCTTTTGGTAACAATTATTGCTTATTTTCTTTTTGGGCTTGGGTCTTTGGGGGACAAACTTGTTTTGGCAGGTAAACCCCAACCAAAATCATACACTTTTTATGTTGGCGTTTTTGGATTAATTATAGTCTTTTTAATTCCGTTTATAAAATTTGGCCTGCCCAGCTCAGCTGGGTTTACTTGGGTAATTTTAGATGCGCTTGTCCGTGTTTTGGGAATATACACAATGTATGTTGCTTTAGAAAAATTTGATGTTTCTCGAGTTGTAGCAACAATTGGTGCCACTCAGCCAATATTTATTTTTATTTTAACTTGCATTTTTTGGGGCCCTCAAACAATGTCACCTTTAGACATTTTAGCTTTTGCTCTATTGTTTTTAGGAAGCGTTATTATTTCTGTTGAAAAGAGTATCAAAATTACCGGAGACTATTTGAAAATAACAATTTTTTCTTCTTTAATGTTTTCCTTAGATTATGTTTTTGCAAAAATGGTTTTTTTAAGTCAACCATTTTTGCAAGGAATTGTTTGGATTGGCATATTTATATTTTTATTTGTTTTGGTTTTTCTTTTTTCTAAAAAATCTAGAAAAGAAATTTTTTCAAAGAAAATGGTCTCCAACAAAAAAACCCAGATATTATTTTTGGGTACACAGGTTTGTGGGGGATTGGCAAACTTTTTACAGGGTTTTGCAATATCCTTGGCTCCGGTGGCGTTTTTAGCAATCATAAATTCTTTAAGGGGAATTCAATATGCGTTTCTTTTTGTTATTACAATATTTATGTCGGTTTTTTTGCCAAAAGTTTTGAAAGAAGGATTATCAAAGAAAATAATTTTGCAGAAAGGTTTTTCCATTGTGCTTATAGCCGTCGGCTTAATAATGCTTGTTGTTTAAATTTTAATTCACAAAAAAACACCCCGACGAATGTCGGAGTGTTTTTTGTTTAAGCTTTTAGCTTATGATAAGTGTTTTGAAACTAATTTTGTCATTTCAAACATATCTACTACAGCTTTTCCACCGAATACAACTTTCAAGTTAGCATCGGCTTTTATATTTCTTTTAGCTTTTGGATCCTGTAAGCCATTCTTTTTTATGTAGGCCCAAAGTTTTTTTACAACTTCAGATCTTGGCATAGGACCTTTTCCTACGACTGCTTCTAACTCAGCAGTGAGTTTTAACGGCTTCATGAAAGCCGAATTTGCTTTTTTTGCTGGCATAACGTTTATGCTTCGACTTAGTTTCGGTTGTTAACCTTCACTAGCCGAAAAATTAATTTTTTAATAATAATAGTTTTATACTCTAATGATGGCATATTCTCTTTGGGAATGCAAGTCAAGCGCAGTCCCGTGTTTATCACGGGACAACCGTGTCAACCCCGTTAGAGGTTTTTGGGTAATAAAATAAGTCTAATTGCTAGTAAGTTAACCTCTAACGGGGTCAAGCTTTTTAGCCTGTCCTGAGTTCGTCGAAGGAAAAAAAAGAGCCTCGACACGTGTCGAGGCAGTCCCTTGTTGGGGATTTACGAAATTCTCTTATGCTTCAGTCTGCTTGTGATTACATGCGCCGTACGGGCCGTGGTATCAACCACGTAAAGTCGGCCGTGTTTGGCCCTTTTGAAGCCCAAAGACTTCATGAAGCCATCATCGGCACAGACCAGGGCGCCATCGGGAAGACTTTTGATTAGATCCCATGAGTTTTCGCTTCCGCTTTCGCAGAGGGTTACTTGCTGTACTGTCACGGTGACGTCTAGCCGAAGTAACACGTGTGTTGTTGTGTGGTGCTTTTTGTGTCCAATCACAACCTTCGACGGCTTGGGGACCTTGCGATGAACAATTGGCCGTAAATCAATTGAGACCTGGTTTACTCCGTCTGGGGTTAGTCCATGTTCGTACTTGTCCGTTGACGTTCCGCTCGTAGCTACAAAAATCTTACTCATGGTTTGTTTTTCCTTTCAGGGGTTTGGTTGTAAAAGGTGGGGAATTATTCCCGCCGTGCTGTTTAGTTATTTATGGCATATTACGTAACTAATGTCAATGTAAAATCGTTGTTGACATACAGCACATTTTATGTCAGAATGTATTTGTTCGTTCGTTGACATAACCGCCCAACAAAAAAGGAGGGCACAATGGAAGACGCGATGGCAATGCAAAAGGTAATCGTTGTTAAGCAAGTTCGTAGCGGTTTGGCAATTGTCAGCTTGATCCGACTCGATGAGGCCGACATCTGGACCTTTCCGCTAAACGTTTGCCATGTGACCATCGGGGAGACTCTCGACGGTGGAGTTTTCGCGCTTGCGGTTGCCGAGGGTGACCGCGTTTACAACGAAATCGTCGTTGGCAAGGTTTTGAGGGAAATGGGTGGAAGGGATAGAATGGCGCTCTGCGTTATGGCCGGGTCTCAGGCAGACTTGCTTTTGGCTCATGTCAAGAGTATGTTTGGCGACGGGCACGCTTTCGAGGATATCGTTGAGCTCAAAGGGGGTGAGGGATTTGTGATGAATTTCCATGGGGGTGACTTGATGAAGGTCGCCGGAATATGAATGGCAGTTCGGCTCCAAAAGGAAAGGGACTGACAATGAAAGTAAGGAATATCCTTGTGGTGCGGAGCGGAGCAAAACAGAAACTGGGTACGGGTAGGAAATCGTGGGAGATTTTTGCCCATCTCACCGCCGATGGCCGGCAAAAAGCAAGGGAATTTGCCACTCGGCACATGGGTTTGTTGAAGGGGTGCGCGATCTTTACATGTAGCCCGCTGATTTGCGCACAGGAGACGTTGGGAGTGATGATGGACACGCTTGGATTTACGGTGGAGGCGACTGACAAGGTTGCTATCCTGCCGAATCTCTGGACAACGCACCCGGAAAGCTATGCCTCTGACTGTCTGGAGCAGACGTTGCAGGACTTCGTTGGCAAAGATGCACAGTTTGCAGTTGGGGAAGGAATCTTCATCTATCACAAGGGGATCATGGAGGTCCTCAGGATGATGACTGTCGCAGAAGAGATTGTCGCTTTGAGTGTGAGCAACAGAGGGCCGATAGACTTTCTTTTGGCTTATGCTCATTTTAAGCTACACGACACACGGGCGTTTGAGAGGATTTACGACCTGGGGAACTGCGAGGGAATGGTTCTCACGTTTGAAGGCGAGGACCTTACCGGCGTCGTGGAACTTCGTGATCCTCTGGAGCGGGGGAAGTAGAGTCGCAAGACCGGTTGAAGTAGTTGTGGGTACAGGCACGTTTACTGTACCCTCTTTTTTTGTTTGGTGCTAACGTTCTCTGCCACTTAATTAGCGCCATTGAGATTGGCGCCGGCGACAGGCAAGCGTATGAGGGTAGACCAGGTTGCTGGCTACCCTCTCTTTTTTTGTAAATTTTAATATAATTATTCACATTTAGACTATTGCTTTACGCATTATTCTAAGGTAAAATAAAAGAATATATACAAAATAGATATGCGCAAAAATATTTTAATAAAAAATGAAAAAGAGGAGGAGTTAATTAAGTCGGTGCAAGAAAGAACCGACATTAAGGCCGAAAGAATTAAGAGGTTACTAAAACTCCCCGACCTTACCAAAAAGGAAAACTCTCCGGTTAAAATTATTGTTGACCAGATAATTAAATTGCCCATATTTGATGATTTTGATTTGGTTGATTTCCCGAGAATAGTTTCGGCTCAAGATGAATTTGATGCTTTGAATTTTCCTAAAAACCATCCTGCGAAAAGAGAAACAGATACATTTTTTTTGGATTCCACAAATCATTTACGAACGCAAATGACCGTTATGTGGCCTTATTGTTTAAGGGATGAGGGTTTTTTAAAAAAGTTAAAAGAAGACGGCTGTGTCGCTTCATTAGCACCGGGAATTGTTTTTAGAAAAGACGAAATTGATAGAAAGCACTTTCCGGCTTTTCATCAGATAGACTTTTTATACATTTGTAGGAAAGATCAAAAAGTTATTACTGTAAAAGATTTAGAAAATGTCCAGGCAGATTCTATAAAAGCTATTTTTGGTGAGGATATTGAATATAGATTTTTAGTTGATTCTTTCCCTTTTACAGATCCTTCTATACAGGTGGAAATAAAATTTAACGATCAGTGGATGGAAGTCACGGGAGCGGGGTTGGTGCACCAAAATTGTTTGAAAAATTTTGGAATAGATCCGGAAATTTACAATGGCTGGGCATTTTCTTTTGGGATAGAAAGACTAGCAATGATTAAAATGGGAATTAACGATATAAGAATTTTTTGGTCTGATGATCCGCGGATAACAGGGCAGTTTAAAGACATAAACAGCAAATTTAAGGAAGTAAGCAAATATCCGGAGACTTCACGGGATATCTCTTTTGTAATAAGTAAAGATGTCAACCTGAATAATTACTATGAGATAGTAAGAGATTTCGCCGAGAATTTAATTGAAGAAGTAAAATTAATTGATGAATTTGAAAGTGAAGAAAAATTTGGCGCAGGCAAAAAAAGTTATACATTCAGAATTGTTTACCGAAGTCCGGAAAGAACTTTAACCAACGAAGAGATTAATAAAATTCAAGAAGAAATTCGCGAAGAAACTAAAAAAGAATTAAGTGCAAATTTAAGGTAAATTTTTTAATAAAACAATGAAATTAAATATAAAATCAAAAGATGAAGAGACAGAAAAGCAAGCAAAACCCGACAAAAGCGCTTCGCGCATTTTGACGGGCCCGTCACAATCTCGCCCGCCTGCTCGCAATGCTGCCAGCATAGCTACTGCAGGCGGGAAGGCGAGTTTGGTCGGGAAATCCGAGCCGAAATTGGAGAAAAAGCCAGAACTCGTTAAGGCTGAAAAGAAAATTGAAAGAAAGACCCGCCCTGCGGGGCGAGGCTCGCCTGGCGAGGTGGCAGAGGTGGTGAAGCCTGCCCGCATTGCTACGCCAGCCCGACAGCTTGACGGCAGTCATGGCGGCGGGCAAAGCGTTGCAGGCGGGGAAGAGCCAAAAAATGAGAAACAAGCTGTTTCAGCTACAGACATTGCCACAACCGGGCCAAAAAAACAAAGAAAAGATGGCGAGTATACTGCCAAAGACATTTATGTATTAAAGGGTTTAGAGCCCGTACGGTTGCGTCCTGGAATGTACATTGGTTCTACCGGAGTTGATGGTTTACACCACTTAATTTGGGAAGTTGTAGACAACTGTTTGGACGAAGCAATGGCCGGATACGCCAAAAATATTGAAGTTGTTTTGTTAAAAGATAATCGGGTAAAAATTTCTGATGATGGCAGAGGAATTCCGGTTGAAAAACACCCAGACACAGGCAAGTCAACCTTGGAAACAGTTTTGACAACCTTGCACGCCGGAGGAAAATTTGGCGGGGAAGCTTATAAAGTTTCCGGAGGACTTCACGGAGTTGGAATTTCTGTTGTGTGTGCTTTGTCAACTTACATGCTTTCGCACGTAGAAAGAGACGGCGGAATTTACGAACAAGAATATTTTAGAGGAAAACCAAAATATGCAGTCAAAAAAGTTGGCAGTTCTAATAAAACAGGAACAACTCAAACATTTGACGCCGACCCAGAAATTTTTTCTGAAATAAGGTTTGATCCTAAAAGAATTTTAAGCCACTTGCGCCAGCAAGCATATTTAACAAAAGGAGTAAAAATAACATTTCGCGACGAAAGAGAAAAAGGCAAAGAAACAGATTATACTTTTTATTTTGAAGGGGGAGTAGGCTCATATGTAAAATATTTGGTTCAAGGAAATACTCCAAGGCATCCAAACATTTTTTCTGTTGGTGCAGAAAAAGAGGGAATTTGGGTGGAGGCAGCTTTTCAATATACTCAAGAAATGGAATGTACCGAAGAATCTTTTGCCAACAACATTTATACAGTTGAAGGCGGAACGCACATTTCCGGATTTCGTACAGCTTTAACCAGATCTTTAAATGATTATGGCAGACGTGAAGGATATTTAAAAGAAAAAGATGAAAATTTTTCTGGTGACGACGTAAGAGAAGGTTTAACCGCAGTTGTTTCGGTAAAAATTCGCACTCCACAATTTGAAGGTCAGACAAAAGCAAAATTGGGCAACCCCGAAGCAAAAAACGCAGTAGAATCTGCCACCGCAGAAGGCTTGTCCGACTATTTGGAAAGAAATCCATCAGACGCCAGAGCAATTATAGAAAATTGTTTATTGGCTACAAAAGCTCGCTTGGCAGCAAAAGCTGCGCGCCAGACAGTTTTAAGAAAAGGAGCTTTGGAGGGCTTAGCTTTGCCAGGAAAATTGGCCGATTGTTTGTCTAGAAAGCCCGAAGAATCGGAAATTTACATTGTTGAGGGAGATTCTGCAGGAGGTTCGTCAAAAATGGCGCGTGACCGAAGATTTCAAGCAATTTTGCCATTGCGCGGAAAAATTTTAAACGTGGAAAGAGCCAGATTGGACAAAATGTTGGCTTCAAAAGAAATTAAGGCTTTAATTATTGCCATGGGAACGGGCATTGGTGAAGATTTTGACATTACAAAATTGAGATATCACAGAATTGTAATTATGACTGATGCCGATGTTGACGGAGCACACATTCGCACTTTGCTTTTAACTTTCTTTTACAGGCATTTCAGACCGGTTGTGGACGCAGGCCACATTTACATTGCTCAACCGCCTTTGTACAAAATTTCTTATGGAAAAAATAATCAGTATGCATATTCAGATGCTCAAAGAGATAAAATATTAAAAGAAATTGGAAAAACAACCACTACAATTCAAAGGTACAAGGGTTTGGGAGAAATGAATCCCGAACAGCTTTGGGAAACAACAATGAATCCAGCCAATAGAACCCTTTTACAGGTTGCTGTCCAGGAGGCTCACGAAGCCGATAAAACTTTGGATATTTTAATGGGCGAGGAGGTCGAGCCAAGAAAGAAATTTATTCAAACTCACGCCAAAGCCGCTAAAAATTTAGATATATAAAAATGGCTTATATATTTTTAGACGAAAGCGGTCAATTTACTAAGCATAATCACGAAGAATATTTTGTGATAGGTTCTTTCACCGTTGGGGACCCAAAACGCACGGCAAAAGATTTCCGAACTTTCTATGGAAAATATTTTCCTAAAAAAATGCGACATCAAAGTGAAATTAAGTGGTCTGCAACTGGTATTTCCGATAAACTTCGTCTAAAAACAGTAAAATTTATTTCAAAATTAGATGTTCGTATACGCTATATTTATTTGTTGAAAAACAACATTTCGGCTGAATATCGGAGTGGGAATAAATTTAGAGATGGAATGCTGTATACAAATATTGTAGGCGAATTGTTAGATATGTATTTACCGATTGTTGATGAAGATTTTAGAGTATTTTGTGACCAACGGAGACTTTCTGGAATGACAAGTGATAAATTCAAGCAAATTATAAAATCCAGAGTTTTGCCCAAGTTGCCAAAAAATTGCATCGTACAAATTGAAACCGTTGATTCTACCAGCAAGGTAAATATTCAAATTGCTGATTGGATTTCAGGTGCGTTGGTCAGATATTTGGAAAAAGGAAAGTTGGGAAACGAATATTATGCCATCCTTAAGGCGAATATCCTTGGTGAGGGAAAAGAGCTTTTTAGTATATCACCTATTCCTGATTAATTAACAACAAAAAAGGCCTGCAAAAGCAGACATTCTTTGGTAGAAGTAGCGTCTTATAAAGTGGTATTCTTTGGCTCAAGCCCCGGATGCTCCGAGGGAACACCAAAGCACCTTATAAGTTATTACTGCATACTTCTAAATTCATTATACTCTTCTGTACACCCATGTCAAGAGCGGGGGATTTTTTGTAAAAATTTGAAAAAATACCTAATTTGTGATTAAATAGGTTTATGAAAGAAAAACTATCAAATAAATTTTTTAGCACCGAGCGAGAAGGCCAGCTTCACTTTTTTAGGAATTTTGGAATAGATATCGATGAAAGCGATGTTTTAATCGCAAACACTGATGGTGTTTATAACGGAAATATTTTTGAATTTAAGCTGAGTATAAATAACACACAGCAAACGCTTTTTCAAGCAATCAAATATCTTTCAAGATTGAGAATCATCGGTAATTCGGTTCCTAAAAACATTTTGCTAGTTTCCTTGAATCAAGGCAAAGTATATATTTTTGATAGCCAAGATTATTTTGATGAAATTCACAAAATTTATTATGGTGGAGCGAGTAAGAATAATGATAATTTCGAAATAAAAAAACAACCGCAAGAAATTGATTATTCAACAGGTATTGGAGCTGATAGAGTTTTAAAATTATTAAAAGAAAATAATTTTACCAAAATTAAAATTGATGAAAACTGCATTGTTGGTTGGGCAGAAAGATATTATAAAGAAAATCCAACTGCAAAGAAGGGTGATTTTTTGGACGATAAAGATGGTGGCGAAATTCGCATACCAGTGAAATTCAAGAATTATATCTTGCCATTTAAAGAGCAGACAAACATCAAATTTAAGTATTTGATGGACAAACTGAACGATAGATTGATTAAAAAAGAGCTAGGCGCTTTTTTTACTCCACCTGCTTATGCTAAAAAAGCGGTAGAACTTGTTAGGGAAGCAATAAAACTTGTTTCAAAAGGTAACGATTATATTATTCTAGATCGGTGTGCTGGGACGGGCAATTTGCAAGCAGAACTTTCTGAAGAAGAATTATCGCACACTATCGTTGCCACTTACGAATATTATGAATATAAAGTTTTGCTGGAGCGCTTTAATGGACGCGTTCGTCATATTATTCCACCAACAGAGGATAATGTAGTATTTTCTGCGGGACTAGTTGCAAACGCAGATGCGTTGAGTAAAGAATTTTTAGACAATGAGATTATTAAGCAGTATATTGATAATCCAAAATGCACAGTGATTTTATTTGAAAACCCGCCATATAGCGATGCTTCCGGAGACACTATTCAAACAGGAAAAGCTCGTAATGTCAGTAAAAACTCTTTTGTGGCTAATGAATTTAAAACTAATTTTAAATCAAAAACAAAAGGAAATGTCCCGTCTAAGGAGCTTGCTAATTTGTTTATTTGGTCAGGATTTGAATATTATCTTAGACAACCAACCGATAGTTATATTTTATTTAGCCCCGTGAAATATTTTAAGAATATTGGACTTGTAAATAAGACATTTAAGTTTGGGTGCGCATTTAATCGAAAATTTTTTCACGCTTCTCCTTCAACAATTTCTTGTATTTGGTGGCAGAATATCGATAAAAATCAAGAGAATTTCATTTTGAATGCGTTTGATATCGACAAAAATGATAAAACTGACGTTGATGATGACAAAACTATTAAAATTCAGGATATAATTATTCGTAAATGTTATAAGTCGCCTAATGAAGTTTATTTTGATAGAAGAATATTTAAAGACGATAAGGCTAACGGTGTTTGGTGCGGGGCAGATGGTTATGAGGCATCAAAACTCGGAAGTACCGCAACGCAAAATATTTATAATAAAAATATAGTTGCATATTTGCATTTGGTTGGTTTGATGTTCAATGGGCAAGCAAAAAATCTGACAAGAATAACAATAAACCTAAGAAAAAACGGTTTTTATTTGCGCGATGATAATTACCTTATAAAATTACCACTTTTTGCCGCAAAACTTTATCCGCAAGAAAAATGGTATGAAAAAGATGTTTATTTTACCACTGCTGATGGGGGCGATAAATATACAAAAGATAAAGATTTTTTGAAATCGTGTTTTATTTTTACATGTCTATCTCGATATAATAAGTGCCTTTCCTTTACTGGAAGTGACAAGCGGTTTTATAAAAATGAATTATGTTTTGACAAAAACACACTTGCAACAAAACAACTTAGCAAATATAAATTAAACAATGATGAAAAAGAACTCATAAAAATTTGGAAAAAGGTTTTAGTCGAAGCCAAAAATACTGGAAATTTTAAGAAAAAATTAGCATACGGTTCTTATCAGATTGAAATGGAACTAAATACTTATCATAAAGATGAATATGAGAGGATTGTTTATAATTACCCAACATTGAATGGCGAACTAGAGAATCTTAAGAAAAAATTAAAAGTCTACTACGCAAATAAAATCATGCCAAAATTGTTTAAATACGAATTATTAAAATAATCAAAATTTTATTCATAAAAAATAATCGAAAATAAAAATTAAAATTATGGGAGGGAAATAATTATGGCGAAGAGTTATAAAAATACTATATTGCCGGAAATAAAGCTGAAATATTTTAAACGGCCGGATTTGAAGTCTCCGAATTGTCCAAGAACGAATTTTACTTGTGCCAAATGCGAAATGAAGAATATCCCATTTATTGGTTCTATGGACGATGCTTACAGTTCTAATCCAAAATATTTTTGCGAAGATTGCGCCATCGATGCATATATGGCGACTTATGGCTTTATTTCACGAGAAGCTGCTGTTTCATGGCGAAGAAGGATTTTTGATGTGGGGTATTTTTTAAATGAAACTCTTCTTGAGTGTTATGCTAAAGAAAAAAATATGGCAGTGAATGATTTGTCAGAAGAAGAGTGGTGGAAGGTTTGTAATTTGGGAAATAATTTTTACAATAAAGTTCCTAAAAGGAAAAAAGAATGGCTTGAAGCTGTGCCCACTCAAAAGGAGTTGGAAGAAAATTTGCAAAAGCTTTGTAGGAAAATAAAATTTTAATTATAAATAAAGAAAATGATATTTGATCAAATAAAAAAAATTGCAGAGTTGAAGAAACTCCAAGACAACTTTAAAAAAGAAAAAGTAACCGTTGAGAAAATGGGAGTTGTAGTTGAAATGAACGGGAATTTTGAAGTTGAAAATATAAAATTAAACCCGGAATTAAGCATTGAAGACCAACAAGAAACCTTAAAACAGTGTTTGAATGACGCCAGAGAGCAAATACAAAAAACCCTGGCTAAAGTAATGATGAGTTCTGGTATTGGTTTTTAGTCTTGACTTTTAGGGAGGGTTCGGCTATTATTAATACATAACATTAATAGCCGCCACGGGCGGTTTTTAAGAACCAATAAATAATATGATAACAATCATACAAAAAGTAAATATATTTTTTAAGGAAGTTTGGGTTGAAATGAAAAGAGTTAGCTGGCTTTCAAAGAAAGACGTTTTGAGATACACGCTTATAGTATTAGGTCTTACCATTGTGTTTGCTACATTTTTAGGTAGTTTAGATTATATATTTACAGCAATAATTAAAAGGTTAGTTATAAAATAATATGCCAAAACAAGTTATAGAACAGGAAAAAAATTGGTACGTTATTCACACATATTCTGGTTATGAAGATGCTGTTGCAAAAAATCTCAAACAAAGGATTGAAAGTTTGGGCATGGAGCATGCAATTTTTAATGTTATAGTACCTAAGGAAAAGAAAATAAAAATAAAAAACGGAAAGAGAAAAACAGTTGAAGAAAAAATTTATCCTGGCTATGTATTGGTTCAAATGGTAGTTACCGATGAATCGTGGTATGTTGTCAGAAACACTCCAAGAGTAACAGGATTTTTGGGAGCAGGCACCACACCAATTCCAGTTTCAGCTCCAGACATGGCCGACTTAATGAAAAGAATGGAAATGGGTGAGCCAGAGTTTACAATTGATTTTGAAATTGGAGCCAATGTTAAAGTTAATGACGGCCCATTTAAAGGTTTTGAAGGAAAGGTTTCGGAAATTGATAAAGAAAGAGGAAAAATTAAGGTGTTGGTAAATATGTTTGGAAGAGATACGCCGGTAGAATTGGATTCATTACAAATTAAAAAAGTTGATTAATTAATCGCTCGGCAACAAACTTTTTTCGGCAAGCAGGAACTCGCTTTGCCCTTCGGGCAAGTCGACCTGGGCCTTCAAAAAGTTCATTGCCTCGCTTCAATAATAAATATATGCCAAAAGAATTAAAAGCAGTCGTAAAAATACAAATCCCAGCTGGGAGAGCAACACCAGCGCCTCCAATTGGTCCTGCATTGGCCCAACATGGTTTGAATATTGCAGAATTCTGCCAAAAGTTTAACGCAGCAACTCAAGCAATGGCAGGGTTTACAGTTCCAGCAGAAGTTACAATTTATAAAGACCGTACTTACACTTTCAAATTAAAAACACCGTTGGCTTCAGAATTAATTAAAAAAGCCATTGGAATTGAAAAGGGATCGGGTGCTCCAAACAAAACAAAAGTTGGAAAAATTACCAAAGCCCAGTTGAAAGAAATTGCAATCAAAAAAATGCCAGACTTGAATACAACTGACATTGAGCAAGCAATAAAAATTATTGCCGGTACTGCAAAAAATATGGGAGTAGAGGTTAAAGAATAATTTCTACGAGCATATTTTTTACAAAGGGGGTCGGGGAAATTGGGTATTTCCCCGTGTAGGAAATTATTCAAAACCGAGGGTTTTGAAGGAGCGAGTCTGTAAGAACGAGCGACAAAAAGATGGGAGTAGAAGTTAAAGAATAAATAACACGATAAAATAAAAAATCAATCCCGTAAATGGGGTTGATTTTTATTTTGCATAAATGATAGAATGATTATACGATATTATTAAAATTATAAAATAAAAACATGATATTGTCAGACAAAGAAATAAAAAAGCACATAGAAGCAGGGATAATTAAAATAAATCCTGCACCAAATTATGAAGAACAACTTGGTCCATGTTCTTTGGATTTACATTTAGGAAACAGTTTTAGGATTTTTAAAGTTAGTAGGTACGCATTCATAGATTTAAAAAATAAAACCGATGTAGATAAGATGATGGAAGAAGTGGTTATTAGTGACGACGCTCCTTTCATAATACAACCGCACGATTTTGTTATTGCTGTTACTAAAGAGGATATAATGCTCCCCGACAATATAATGGGTCGTCTTGATGGTCGAAGCTCTTTGGCAAGGTTGGGGCTGGTTATTCACGTTACAGCTGCCAGATTTGACCCAGGCTGGAAAGGAAAAGCAGTAATGGAATTGGGAAACTTGGGAACGGTTCCGATTGTTTTGTACAGCGGAATGAGAATTTGCGCTATGACTTTTGAAACATTGGCCATGGCAACTGAAGTTCCATATCTTGAACAAAAAGATCATAAATACGCCGGACAAGATTCAGCTGTGGCAAGTAAAATTGATGAAGAAATAAAATATAAAATATAATATAAAGATTATGGAAAAACAACATCCGGAGTATCAATATTTAAACTTAATGCAAGAGCTTCTTGATAAGGGAGCTGAGCAGGTTGATGCGGGAACTGGCGTCAAAACCTACAGCCTTTTTGGAAAGCAAATGCGTTTCGATTTATCTGAAGGATTCCCATTACTGACAACAAAAAAGGTTTTTTGGAAGGGGATTATACAAGAACTTTATTGGTTTATGTCCGGACAAAAAAATATAAAATATTTGGTTGATAGCGGAGTTCATATTTGGGATGACTATCCTTATAGAATTTATAGAGAAAAAATTGATCAGGGTGTTGAGAAAGAAATGACCAAAGATGAGTTTATAGATAAAATTGCAAAAGATAGCAATTTTGCAGAAAAACACGGAAATTTACCTCATGTATATGGAGACATGTGGCGACATTGGCCAACAAAGACAGAAAGAACAATTGACCAACTCCAATGGATTGTTGACAACGTACGTAAAGATAAAAGCACTCACAGTGCAATAGTTAGCTCATGGAACCCAGAATATCTGTACGAAATGGCTTTGCCGGGAGAAGCGTGCAGGTTTCCAATTTGTCACAACATGTTTCAAATAAATGCTAACGGCGGGAAATTATCACTTTTGTTGTATCAGCGTTCTGCCGATATATTTTTAGGTGTGCCGTTTAATATTGCTAGTTACGCGCTTTTGACAATAATGTTGGCACAAATTACTGGCCTCCAGCCAGGCGAATTTATTCATACCTTTGGAGATGTTCATTATTACGAAAACCATGTTGACGCAATAAAAGAGCAATTGCAGAGAAAACCATTGACATTTCCAACAATAAAAATAGACCCAAGTATTAAAGAAATTAATGACTTTAAACCAGAATTAGTTGAACTTGTAGGATATGAGGCACATCCGCCCATTAAGGCAACTCTTACTCCGGTTGGGGGAATAGTAACTCAAGCATGGAAAGATTTTGTGCAAAAAGATAAAGATAAAAAGGCATAATATTAATTTTATAAAAATATGTTTATAGGAGCAAAACAACTTTTAGAACTGGTAAAAGAAAAAAAATTAATGGAAGGTCTTTGTGAACGAGAGCTTACTACGCCCGAAGGCGCGGGTTTTGATATAAGAATAGGGGAGTTGTATAAAATCTCCGGGAAGGGTTTTATGGGAGTTACTGAAAGAGAAACTCCGGCTATGGAGCTTGTTGCAAAGTTTGAAGAAGGAAAAACCACTCGCATAACTTTAGATCCAAAGGTATATTATTTAATGAAGACAGTTGAAAAAGTTAATATGCCTCAGGATCTTTTGGCAATTTCTACGCCAAGGTCAACCCTGTTTAGGTCGGGGGTGTATATTTTTGGCGGACAAGTCCCTCCTGGATATTGTGGTGAGTTGTCTATGGGAATATATAATTTTAGGGATGAACCTTTTGATTTAGAAATGGGAGCAAGGGTGTTACATATAATGTTTTCGGAAGTTGCTGGAGAATCTAATTTGTACAAAGGTCAATGGCAAGGGGGAAGGGTTACCACCGAACAAAAAGAAAAACAAATATAATATGGAGGAATTTTTTAAAAAATATCAGGAGTTTGTTAAATCAGTCACCAAAAAATACGACGACCCGGAAAAAGAAATAATGACCTGGGGATTGGGAATTAGTGGGGAGGCTGGAGATGTAGCTGGGTGTATTAAAAAAACCTTTTCTCATAAAGACGACCAAAAGCCGGGGATTAAGGAAAACTTGGGAGATACTTTGTGGTATATTGCGGCAATTTGTAATTATTTTGGTTGGAACTTAGAAGATGTTTTTAATGAGAATATTGATAAACTTAAGAAAAGATATTCAGAAGGTCATTTTACCGAAGAAGCCGCTGCCAAACGCGAGCGAATTGATTGGAATGAAAAACAAAAATAAACGGAAATATAAAAAATGAGAAATAAAATTATCATAGGAATAGCCGGGCAAATTGCAAGTGGTAAAAACGTTATAGCTGATTATGTAGCTAAAAAATACGGAGGCGTTACGATAAGTTTTTCTCAGCCGTTGAGAGATATTTTGGAAAGATTATGCATGCCAATAGACAGAGAACATCTATCTGGGTTAACTCAATGTTTAATTGATAAATTCGGTGATGATTTTTTATCAAAAATTGTAGCAAAGGAAATAGAAAAAAGTGATAAACAAATATTTATTTTACCCAACATAAGACGAGAAACTGATTGTGTGCACCTGAAAGATAATCCTGGATTTATTTTAGTTGGAGTTGAGGCTGACCCCCGAAAGTGTTATGACCGCCTTATTGAAAGAGGGCAGAATGAAGACGACAAGGGAAAAACGTGGGAACAGTTTCAAAAAGATCTACAACTTTCTACAGAGGTTAGTATTGCCGGTTTAATTAAAAAGTCTTCAATTATACTAGAAAACAATGGGTCACTCGAAGAATTGTATAAACAAGTTGATCAAATGATGGAAGAGCAATTAAACAAAAATTGCTAGATGGCTGAAAACGCATACCCGGGAAAATTTTTTGTTTTTGAGGGTATTGATGGATGCGGTAAGGCAACTCAGACAAAGTTGTTGGCTGAGTATTTTGCTAAAAAGGGTTATAGGGTTGAAAGAATTGACTTTCCCCGTTATGGAGAGCGCTCGGCAGTAATGTTTGAAAATTATTTGTCGGGGAAATATGGTAGTCCAAAAGAGGTTGGACCATATGTTGCTTCAATTTTTATTGCACAAGACAGATATGACGCAAGTTTTAAGGTTAGAGAATGGTTAAAAGACGGCAAGGTTGTAGTTTGTGACAGATGGATGGCTTCAAATATTGGGCATCAAGGAGGAAAATTAATTAGCAACCTAAAAGAATGGAAAAAATTTGTTGTTTGGCTGTATAATTTAGAATATGGTATATTCAACATACCAAAGCCAGATTATACGTTTATTTTAAAAACATCTCCAGAGTTTTCCATTAAATTGAATAAAAATTTAACTGATAAAGACAAGATTAAAAAAAGAGAAGCGTATTTGGGGAAGGGTGGCAAGGATATTCATAAAAAGGATAAGGCCCATTTTACAGCTTCTTTAAAATCGTATATGAAGGTTGCGAAAGAATTTCCGAAAGATTTTAAAGTTATAGAATGCATAAAAAAAGGAAAATTATTACCGCCGGAAATAATTAGTAAAAAAGTTATAGAAAACTTATGATTTCAATGATTGTGGCGTGTGCAGAAAATTTGGTAATTGGCAACAAAAATACAATACCTTGGCATTTGCCGGCTGATTTTAAGTACTTTAAAGAAAAAACCTTGGGCAAAACAATTGTTATGGGGTTAAATACATTTAAGTCAATTGGTGAAAAGCCTTTGCCTGGGAGAAAGCACGTTATTTTGAATAATGATTTAAATTATGTAGCTCCAGAAAATTGTGTTGTGGCTCATTCTATTGAAGAAGTAAAAGAAATTATTAAGAATGAAGCAGAAGCCATGATTTGTGGTGGAGCTTCAGTTTACAAACAATTTTTACCGTTAGCTCAAAAACTTTATTTAACTTATGTGCATGCAAAACCAGAAGGCGACACTTTTTTTCCAGAAATTAATCAACAAGAATGGAAAGAAGTTTGGCGCGAAGACCATAGGGCCGACGAAAAAAATTCATTTGATTATTCATTTGTATTATTAGAGAAAAAATAACATGGAATATAAACCAACAATTGGGTTAGAAATACATGCGGAGTTGAAAACCAACTCTAAAATGTTTTGCAGTTGTAAAAATGACCCAGACGAAAAACGCCCAAATTTTAATATTTGCCCGGTTTGTTCGGCTCAGCCTGGAACTTTGCCGGTTGCAAACGAAGAGGCAATTAAAAAAGTTATAAAAACTGGGCTTGCTTTAAATTGTAAAATTTCTGAAGATTCAAAATTTGATAGGAAAAACTATTTTTACCCAGACCTGCCGAAAGGTTACCAGATTTCCCAATACGACCAGCCCATTTGCAAAGAAGGATATTTAGAAATTCCTGCCCGCAATGCTTCGCATAGCGATGCAGGCGGGGAAGGTAAAAAAATTAGAATAACAAGAATTCACCTTGAAGAAGACACCGGAAGCTTAATGCACCCAGAAGGAGCTGACTATTCTTTAGTCAACCTAAATAGGGCGGGAATTCCTTTGATGGAGCTTGTTACAGAGCCCGACATAACTTCTGGAAAAGAAGCCAGGAAGTTTGCAGAAGAACTTCAACACATTTTACGATATTTGGGAGTTTCTGATGCTGACATGGAAAAAGGGCAAATGCGCGTTGAAGTTAATATAAGCATAAGTAAAACTAAAAAATTAGGCACAAAAGTTGAAGTTAAAAATTTAAATTCTTTTAGGGTTGTTGAAAAGGCGGTTGATTTTGAAATTGCTCGTCAGAAAGAACTATTAGAGGCGGGGGAAAAAATTGTTCAGGAGACAAGAGGGTGGCATGACAAAAAAGAAATTACATTTTCTCAGAGAGAAAAAGAAGAGGCGCACGACTACAGATATTTCCCCGAGCCCGATTTACCGGCAATGCATTTTGACAAAAACTATATAAAAGAGATAGAATTAAGTATGGTTGAATTACCAGAGAAAAAAAGAGAAAGGTTTAAAAATGAGTACGGCCTAGACGACGCCTCTGTTGAGTTTTTTGTTGCTAATAAGGAATTGAGCGACTATTATGAAAAAGTTGTTTCAGAATTTGAAGCATGGACTAAAGAAGAAGAGCAGGGCGAGGCTCATTTGAAGGTTTCAAAATTGGTTGCTAACTATATAATTTCCGACGTTCAGGGTTTGTTGATGGGCAAAGAGTTTGTTGAAAAAGATTTTAAAATTACTCCGGAAAATTTTGCAGAGTTTGTTAAAATGATTTATAAAGGCGAAATTTCAAGCAAAGTTGCTAAATTGGTTGTTGCAGAAATGCTTGATACAGGAGATGATCCGAGCGCAATTGTGGAAAAAAATAATTGGAAACAGATGTCAGATGATGCTGGTTTGGAGAAAATTATAAAAGAGGTTATAGGAAAAAATGCTAAAGCTGTCGAAGATTATAAGAAAGGCAAATTGGCTTCACTTCAATTTTTAGCAGGTCAAGTTATGGCTACAACCAGAGGAACCGCCAAACCAGAAAAAGTCCACGAACTCTTAAAACAACTTCTAAAATAAAAAAAGTAAAAAGCACTCAAACGTTTGATGTTGGAGTGCTTTTTGTTTTGGCTTTCTAGTATTGACAATAATTTGGAACAGGTTTATAATTAACGGACAAAAATGTTCTTTTAAAAAAGGCACGATCACAGCTTACAGAGAATCAATTATAAAAAGTGGTTTTTTATAAGCTGTGATCTGTCCAAATGTCTTGGACGGAAGCTAGCAAAAAAGTCAGAAGCTCAAGGAGGTGGTTATGTTTACGGCTTTCGTACTCGCGCTGATTACGGCTGTGATCGGAATGATTCCGTCGGCAATCGCCCGTCACTGGGTGACCACGGCAATCGTCGGCATCGGTGGGACGCTGTTATTCTGGTTGGTTTACTATCTGGGTACGCCGGCCATAGTGAATCCGTTTTTCGGAGCAATAGCGCCCTGCGTGCTAGCCTTGTGGGCGGTGTCGCTCGCCATAAGTGGAGGGATGCAAGAAACCAGTGGCGGTGACGAATCGGGAAGATGCGTTATATCCTCCGTTGTTTGCATCGCCATTCTTCTGGTTCTCATGGGAATCGGTGGCATCGGCGGATCGGGGTGTGTTTCTTCGCACAGATATGCTCAGTTGATCGGCGAGGTTGAGAAGCGTGAATGGACACAGGATGTCCAACCGAAAGACCCGAAGCATGTCCGACTGGTTCCTCATGAGCTTGCCTACTATCTGGCAACGAAACAGTTGGGTGAGGTCAAGGGAGCTGTGGGCAGTCAGTTCCAGATCAACAAGGAACATCTCACCCTTCAACTCATCAATGGCGAGCTTTGGTACGTGGCCCCGCTTGACTTCAAGGGTTTCTCGGTATGGACTTCGGCTGACTCGGCGCCCGGGTACGTGATGGTGCATGGGGAAGACCCGAAAATGCCGGTGGTTGTGAAAACAGGATACAAGTTCCACTTCACACCGTCTGCATACTTCGGAAGCAACCTTGGTCGTCACATCTGGGGAGAGTCGATACGGAAGTACGCCCTGATAGACCCCTCCTTCGAGATCGACGACAATGGAAACCCGTGGTGGGTGGTGACGGCTTACAAGCCAACCATCATGTGGTGGGGGGACAAGGCCTACGGTGTTTACATCGTCAACCCAACGGATGGCGATGTGAAGTTCTACTCGATCGGAGAAGTTCCGAGCTGGGTGGATCGAGTTGTTCCCAAGAGTTTTGTCGTAAACTATGCAGAAATGCGTGGGTTGTATTCCGTGACGTGGATGAATAGCTGGTGGGGCAAGAAGGACCTGACCGAGCCGGAAGAGCCGACTTTGATTTATGGGTCAGACGGCAAGCCCTACTGGGTGACTGGCGTCACTTCTCGGAACAACGCCGACAAGTCTCTTATCGGGCTCCTTTACACTGAAACCCAAACCGGGAAAACCTTTGAGTACCACGCAATAGGTGGTACGGAGGAGGCCGTTCTCGAGCTCGTCAACAACAAGGTGTCGTTCAGAAAGTTGCATGGTTCAAGCCCCGTTTTGTACAACATATACGGGGTAATGACGAGCATAGTTCCACTTTTGGGTGAAAGCCACAGCTTTCAAGGCGTGGCCATGGTTGATGTGGCGAACATGCAACTGGCGGTGGGCGACGACGTCGAAGGGGCAATCCGTCAGTATCAGAAAGTGGTCATGTTGGGGAGTAGTCAAACCCTGGCTCCGGAGAAAGCTCATGAGTTGGATTCGGTGACAGGGGTGGTCGATCGAATCGTCCGGGAAACTTCCGGGAATGAAACGATCTGTTATCTTCACGTTGAAGAGTGTCCACATGTTTTCAGTGGGAGCTCGGAGATGTCACCGAAACTTCGGATGGTGGAGAAGGGTGATCAAGTCATGATCGGATACGTTCGGTCGGATGAGAATATCCTGCCCATAGCGACGTTCGATTTGCCCGGACTTGTTCTCGTGCAATCTCAAAACCAGGAGCAACTTGGTCAGAAGGTTGCCGAGAGATACGAGCAAGTGAAAGCGAGGGAGGAAACGCGCGACGCTCGGGGCGCTGTCCAGAATATGTCAGACGCAGAGCTTAAGGAGCTCATGGAGCTTAAGAAGAAGCTCGGCAAGTAGGCGTCTGACGACGGAGTGAGAAATCATGGCGTGTGGTGTTTGTGAATGCGCAAAGCATACAAACCCACACGCCTTTTTTATTTTTGTAAGAAAGCTTTAGTTAATTTTTCGGATTCTTTGTAGGTTTTTATCCAACAAATTCTATTATCTTTTTTAAACCAAGTCATTTGGCGCTTGGCGTAATGTTCTGTTGCTTTTTGCAAAAGTTCTACTATTTCTTGATAGGCAAGTTTATTTTGAAGGTATTGTGCGACAAAGCGATATTCCAAACCAAACTCTTCCAATCTTTTCCAGGAAACTCCTCCGCCAGTTGGCGGATTATGGAGCTTTTTTATTTCTTTAACCATGCCTTGATTAAGCCTTGCCAGAAGTCTTTTTTTAATTAGTTTGTCCAGCTCTTTTTTAGGTTTAGAAATCCCAATTTGAAGTATCTGACAGCCGCCTTCGCCCAATGGGCTTTGGCGAGCCAATGGTGGAACCGGACCCTTTAGCGTAAGAGCAATCTCTAAAGCCCTTACAACGCGCCGAGGGTTGTTTTGGTCTATATTGCCAGCCCTAACCGGATCAAGCTTCGCAAGCCTTTTTACAAGCTCTGGAAGGGGTTGTAGCATCAATTTTTCTCTTAGCTTCCAGTTTGGTTTTACTTGGGGTATAACTGTGCCGTCAACAATTGACTGTATGTAAAACCCGGTTCCACCCACTAAAAATGGAACCTTATTTTTGCGCTGAATTTTTTCTATGGCTTTTAAAGCCAGCTTTTGATATTGGACAACGTCAAATCTTTTTTTTGGGTTTGCAACGTTAAGCAAATAGTGAGGAATTCCTTGCATTTCTTTTTTTGTAACTTTCCCTGTACCAATGTCCATTCCTTTGTAAACTTGCCTAGAGTCAGCTGAAACCACCTCGCCGTTAAATTTTTTAGCTAGTTTTATTGATAAGCCGGTTTTCCCGGAAGATGTTGGGCCTAAAATTACTATTAGCTTATTTGTCATTTTTTATTAACAAAGTCTATTAAAATTTTCTCTCTTCTCTTTTTTTCTTCCCAGGGGACATTGTCTTCCATTTTTGAAGCAGCTGTTCCCCAGCGCGGAGAATATTTGTTTATGTAGGCAATGTTAAATTTAACTTTTTTAAATAGTTTTACTGTGTTATCAAATTGTTTTTTTGTTTCTCCCGGGAAGCCGACAATTACGTCGGTGGACAAATTTATATTAGGAAGCGCCTTGCGAATTTTTTTTACCAATTCAATATATTTTTTTGCAGTGTACGGGCGATTCATTTTTTTTAAAATTTCGTCGTCTCCGGCTTGTACTGGCAAATTAAGATATAGGCTAAATTTTTTGCAGTCTTTCATGGCTTTAATAAGATGGTCTGAAAAGTTTTTTGGGTTGGGCGACATAAAGAAAATTTTAAAATTTCCCGGTAAATTGTCTACCATTTTTAAAAGTTTTGGGAAATCTATTGATTTGTCGCTTGGAGAAGAATAATCATTAACATTTTGACCCAAAAGCCAAATCTCTCTTGAGCCTCCGCCAGCTGGCGGATTAATTGAGTCTTTTACTTCTTGGATTATTTTTTTGTGACTTATACATGTTAATCTGCCTCTGGTGTATGGGACAACGCAGTATGTGCAAAAATTGTTGCATCCATTTGAAATTGTGATATAGGCCCTTTCACTTGGCAATAATGTTTTTTTCTTGTTTAAAAATTCGTTTATACTAACAACATGGCCAAAAAGTCCGGAAAAAGTTTTTTTGTCTTTTTTTAAGATGCAACCTGTAAGAATTGTTGTTGGTTTCTTTTTTAATTTTTTAAATTTTTCAATTAGTCCAAAAACTCTATCTACTGCTGCCTGCCTAACCGAACACATAACTACAGCAATTGCATTTGCCTCATTAATATTTGAGGTTTTTTTATATCCGCGGGACTCAAAACTCCCAGCAACTTTTTCTGCATCGGCAAAATTCATTTGGCACCCAAACATAATTACATGGTATTTCATAATACTAATATAATACAATAAATTTCCCATTTTGAAAAGTCGTTGTATCGTAACTTTATCGGTGGTAAACTTATATTATATTAATTTAAATTTTAATTTTATGTGTGGAATTGTTGCTTATTTTGGGAATAAAAATGCAGAGCCAATTTTAATTGAAGGGTTAAAGAAACTTGAATACAGAGGATACGACTCGGCCGGGGTTTGTCTTTTAGAAGACTCTGGACTTTGTTGTGCAAAAGTTAAAGGTAGAGTTGCTGAATTAGAAAAAATTGCTTTAAATTTAGGTCAGTCCCTCGGTCGTAGCCCTATGGGCGAGGCAAACATTGGAATTGCTCACACAAGATGGGCTACGCATGGTGAACCTAGCGAAATTAACGCTCATCCGCACTTTGATTGCAAAAAGGAAATTGCCATTGTACACAATGGCATTATTGAAAACTACGGCGTTTTAAAAGAAATTTTGCAGAAAGAAGGACATGTATTTGTTTCAAAAACCGACTCGGAAGTTGTAAGTCATTTAATAGAGAAATTTTATTCAGGAAATTTAGAGGAAGCTGTTGTTAAAGCTTTAAAATTGGTTGAAGGAACTTTTGGTTTGGCAATTGTTTGTAAAAACGAAAAAAAGATTGTGGTTGCCAGGCGTGGTTCACCAATTGTTTTGGGAATTGGAGAAAATGAAAATATTGTGGCTTCTGACGCTGTGGCAGTTTTACCATTTACCAACAAAGTTATTTATTTGAAAGACAATGAAATGGCTGTGCTAACTGATGGAAAATATGAAATTAAAGATTTACAAGGCAAAGAAGTTGAGCCAATAATTGACGAAATAAAATGGACTGCCAGCCAAATTGAAAAGAAAGGATTTAAGCATTTTATGTTAAAAGAAATTTTTGAACAGCCCGAGGCCATTGAAAATACTTTGCGCGGAAGAATAGATGAAAACTTGAATATAAAACTTAGTATAGACATAGATTTTAATTTGGTAAAAAGAATAATAATTGTTGCTTGTGGGACAGCCTGGCACGCTGCTTTAGCTGGGAAATACTTAATTGAAAAAATAGCAAAAGTACCAGTTGAAGTTGATTATGCTTCGGAATTTAGATATAGAGATCCAATTTTAGGGGCAGAAGATTTGCTTTTGGTAATTTCCCAATCTGGCGAGACAGCAGATTCTTTGGCAGCTCTTAGAGAAGCTAAGACAAAGGGAGCCAAAACCATGGGCATAATAAATGTTGTTGGCTCTACGGTGGCTCGTGAAGTTGACTCGGGAATTTATTTACATGCGGGACCAGAGATTGCGGTTGCTGCTACAAAATCTTTTCCTTGCATGCTTACGGCTGTAACATTGTTTGCTTTGTTTATAGCTCAACAAAAAGGTATTAAAATAGAAAAAGAATTTTTTGACGAAGTTAAATCCTTACCAGAAAAAATTGACGCAATATTAAAGCAGTCAGAAAAAATATTTTCAATATCCCAAAAATTTAAAAACACTCAAAATTTCTTTTTTCTCGGTAGAGGAATTAATTTTCCAATTGCTTTAGAGGGAGCTTTAAAATTGAAAGAAACTTCTTACGTTCACGCCGAAGGCTATCCTGCCGGAGAAATGAAACACGGACATATAGCTTTAATAGACAAAGAAATGGTTTCGGTTTTTATTGCAACTAAAGATCATACTTACAGTAAAATTTTAAGTAACATGGAAGAGGTACATGCCAGGGGCGGGCAAATAATAGCCATAGCAAACGAGGCTGGTAACGATATTCTAAATTTAACAGAAAACGTAATAATAGTTCCAAAATGTAGTGAAGAGCTTTCTTCAATAATTAACACCATTCCGCTACAACTTTTGGCCTATTATTTAGCTGACTCAAAAGGTATTGATGTTGATAAACCAAGAAATCTTGCAAAGTCTGTAACAGTAGAATAACTAGCGTATTTCCTCTTTTCTTTCTTTAATAAAGTATCTCCATTTTTCTAAAAACTCAATAAAGGCCGAAAATGGCATATCTATTAAAGCGTTAAACAATGCGGTAAGGGCATTATATTTTTTCCATTTGTTGGAAATCCATCCGCCAAGACCCTGTACCGGTAAGAAAAATATGTCGGCTAAAAAGCTTAAAAATCCTTCTTTTTCCGGTTCCATTGTAAGCTCTTGAGCTCTTTTTGAAACTGCCGTTCCGGCAAATAAAATTATAGCGATAAATATAATATCTATTACAATAGAGGTAACTGGAAATTTAAAATAGTTAAAAGCATAACATATTGCTCCAAAGGTTACAACACAAGACAAAGCATACACAAGAGATAAAACAGTTTTCATTGCCGGTCCTTTTTTTCTGCTCATTTTTATATCATACAAATCTTGCTGGTCTTTCTTGTAAGCAACCTTCATTGTTTCCATAATGACAAGGTTTAAGTTTTTCTTTGAAGGTTTTTTTATACCTATTACTATCGCAAACATTAAAATGGTTGGTATTAAAACGTCGGCAGCTAACAGTTTCATATTTATTTCGTTCCCAAGGGCTTTTTCTATTAAAACCTCTAAAAGCAATAAAGATAAAACTTTAGTTACGAAAATAGAAATAGTTGAGTAAATAGCGGCTCTGTTAATTCTAGATTTTAATGTTTTTAATCTTTTTGAATAAGAGTCTTTTATGAGGTTTTCTAAGGATGACGGTTCTAAAATTTCGTTTTCTATTTCTGTCGGATTATTGGTTGATAAAATATCTCCCATTAATAAGTAAGGAGTATCATATTTTTCACAAATGTAATAAAATTTATTTGCTAATGGGTTCTCCAAATCTTTTTCAATAGCATTCCATATCTGAAAAATATTTTGAGATATTTTTAATATTAATTGTTGGTCGGCTCTTTGCCAGTTTGGATATTTGTATTTTATTAAGTTGTAGCTGATTATTGGTTTGTCCAGTTTAAAAAGTGCAAAGCATACAGCAATATATATTTGCACATCCACGTCTTCTTTTTTTAAGAGTCCTGCCTCAAAAAATTTGTCTGAAACTTTAATTTTACTTTTCATTAATCCAAACATATAATCTATCAGAGCCATTTCTTTTGTGGCTGGGGCCAAAGTTTCTTCTATTTCACAAGAGGCAACATCTATTAACCAGCCGTGGAAATTAAGGCCGGCTTTCCCATTTTTGCTTTCTGGATTATTTTTTAATATAAAAACATATTTATCGATTATTTTTTGAACATCACCAATTTTTGACTCTTCAATTCTGTCGTTTGGGAAATGTCCGCCCCTTATCAATTCTAAAACTAAAGATTCAGCCGCGTTTTGCGTTTCTGAAAACCCATTCAATTCTAAATCAAAAAACTTTCTTTTTAGTTTTCTGATAATGGCTGCTCTGCGCATTAAATGTTCTTCTTTCCAGTCAACGATGGTTCTTATTTGTTCGTATAGGGCGGCAACTTTTTTAGCAACTTCGTCAACGTGTATGGTGCTAACGCCCTGTTTTGATTGGCTCTGTTGATGAGCAAACTTGTATTGCGATATTAATTTTTTTGTTGCTTCTGAAAGTTCATTCATAATGTTTTAGTCGTTATATCGTTCGCTCGGCTCGCTCGTTTTAAACGTTTAAAACGAGATTGCGAGACAATCGATATCGCGTTATAACTTTTTCATAATTTCCTCTTTCACTTTATTAATGAATTCGTCTGTTTTCATTGAGCCCAAGTCTCCTTTACCTCTGGCTCGTACTCCAACAGATTTAGCTTCAATTTCTCTATCGCCAACAATTAATAAGTAAGGAATTTTTTGCATTTCAGCATTTCTTATTTTTTTGCCCAAAGTTTCATTATCTAACATAATTTCTACCCTTATCCCATTAACTTCTAATTGCTCTTTAATTTCTTTAGCATAATCTATATGTTTGTCGGAAATTGGAATTATGGAAACTTGGATAGGAGATAGCCATAATGGAAAAACCCCGGCATAGTGTTCGATTAAAACACCAATGAATCTTTCAAAAGAACCAAACAATGCTCTATGAAGCATGAATGGTCTTTGTTTCTCTCCTTTATTGTTGATATAACTTATATCAAATCGTTCTGGAAGATTAAAATCGAATTGTAACGTAGAGCATTGCCATTCACGGCCAATTGCGTCTTTTATTTTAAAATCTAATTTTGGGCCGTAAAAAACTGCTCCACCAACGTCTTTTTTTATGTTAAGTTTTTTTTCAACAGCTACCTTCTCTAAAATCTTTTCAGTAAATTTCCAACCGTCGTTATTTCCTGCATACTTGTTTGATTTCGGATCTCTTACGGAAAGATATACATTTATACTGTCGATGTTGAATCCAAATGATTTATACATAAACAAAATAAAATCAATGACCTTTTTCAGTTCGTCTTCAACCTGTTCTGGGGTGCAAATTATGTGCGCGTCATCTTGTGTGAAACCGCGTACTCTTGTCAGACCAGACAGTTCACCCTTTTTTTCGAATCTATAAACAGTTCCACATTCGGCCCACCTTAATGGCAATTCTTTATATGAATAGGGTTTATTTTTGAAAATCTGTAAGTGAAAAGGGCAGTTCATCGGTTTAAGTAAAAACTGTTCAGATTCTTTTACCTTTTCTTTTTTTTGTTTTCCTTCAAGGCTTTGTCCCACTTCCATTGGTGGGTACATGCTGGCGTTATAAAAATTCCAATGTCCGGATGTTTCCCAGAGTATTCTGTTACCTATGTGAGGAGTTCTGACTAATTCATAACCGTTTTTAAGATGTTGTTGATACCAATAATCCTCAATCACACGCCAGAGCATAGCACCTTTTGGGTGCCATAATGGTAATCCCTGGCCGACGGTGTTGTCGATGTGGAATAAATCTAGTTTTTGTCCAAGTATTCGGTGGTCGCGTTTTTCGGCCTCAGCCAACATTGCCAAGTGCTCCTTTAATTCTTTTTCTGTTTCAAAAGCCAATCCGTAAATGCGGGTTAACATTTTATTTTTTTCGTCACCTTTCCAATAGGCTTCGGCTGTTTTAGTCAGTTTAAAAGAATTTGGAGCAATTTCTTTGGTGCTCTTTATGTGTGGGCCCTTGCACAAATCAACGTATTCACCGGTAGTATATATAGAAACACTGTCACCGGGAAGTTCTTTTATAAGTTCTAACTTGTAAGGTTGTATGGCAAAAAGTTTTTTGGCCTGCCTTTTAGCAATATTTTTTTTCTCAAATTTTAGGTTTTGAGAAATGAGCTCTTTCATTTTCTTTTCAATCTCAACCAAATCTTTTTCTTCCAGGGGTTTTTGCAACTGAAAATCATAATAGAAACCATTTTCTATTGCAGGCCCAATTCCTAATTTTGTTTTAGGATAAAGCTCCAAAAGAGCCGAAGCCATTATGTGCGACAAAGAATGCCTTATTTTTTGTATATTTGTATCCATATTAGTTAAATTTTTGTATATTCAATAATCTTACAACTTTTAATGAAAATAGGGAAGGTTTGACGCTAAAATAAATATATGATATTGTATAAAACATAACGGCTCCTTTCCAGGAGAATACGGGTAGAATCAACTTGTGTCAGAACGAGGGAACTAAGATGGCTAAGAGTATCAATAAAAAAGTGACAAAAGTCGTTGGTTTCTTTGGTGATAATGACCTTTCGCGCGTTTGGTATTCTAATGGAATGTCACGTATATTCTCGCGCAAGGTCGGGTTTGTTTCTGGACTGAGGAGGGCATTTACTCCCTTCGATATTATGAAGGCGAGCGCCAGAAGAGACTTTAGGCTGTCGGGCAAGGCAGCGTAGTCCGCTTTTGCGGAAGCATCACCACACCAGATGGGTGTGGTCTTTTTTTACATAATTAGGCTTCGCGGGGAACGAGAATTTCTTGGACGTCGTCGGCGACAATTTTAATTTCACCGTTTCGGTCATCCACGCGCCCGGCAACAAAAACAATTTTATTTTCTTGCAAAGCAACAGGATTTTTTTCCAAAAGGTTTGGAAAAATAACAACTTCGGCTTTTCCGGTTAGGTCTTCTAATTTAATAAAAAGCATGGGTTGGCCCTTTTTTGTGATAATTTTTTTAACAGAAGAAATAAGTCCGCCAAAAACCAATTTTTTATCTACATAGCTGGCGTCCAGTTTTGCAATGGCGGTTGTTCTTGTTTCGAAAAGTTTCTTAAAACCATTTAATGGGTGCGAGCTTACATAAAGACCCAAAAGTTCTTTTTCCCAGCCAAGTTTTATAAAGTTTGTGGCAGGGGTTGCCGGTTCCAATTTTATATCGTTGTTGCTTATTTTTGCACTGGCAAACAAACCCATTTGGTTTGTATTTTGTTTTTTATTATTCTCACGCGCAATTTCCAACATTTTTTCTAAGTTTTCCAAAAGTTGATTTCTTTCTGCAAACTGGTCGAAGGCTCCAGCTTTAATTAAAGCCTCCATAGATTTTTTGTTTAAGTCTTTGGATTTTACTCGGTGGATAAAGTCGCCAATAGATTTGAATTGTCCGGCCAGTTTTCTTTCTTCAACAATTGCGTCAACAATATTTACTCCAACGTTTTTAATTGCTAAAAGTCCAAAGCGAATTTGATTTTTTCCTTGTACAACTGTAAAATTTTTCAAACTTTCGTTAATGTTGGGAGCCAAAACCTCAACGTTCATTTTCTTGCATTCGTCAATTAAAAAGGAGATTCTTTCAACGTCGGCTCTTTCAGAAGTTAAAACAGAAGCCATAAACTCAACAGGGTAGTGGGCTTTTAAATATGCTGTTTGGTAGGCAATTGTGGCGTAAGCGGCCGAGTGCGATTTGTTAAAACCGTAAGCTGCAAACGGTAAAATCCATTGCCAAAGTTCTTCAGCAATTTTTTTTGAAACACCATTTTTTATGGCGCCATTTATAAACTTTGTTTCTTGGGCGTCTAAAAGTTCTTTAATTTTTTTACCAACAGCTTTTCTTAAAACGTCTGCTTCACCCAAAGTGAACCCACAAATTTCCTGAGCAATTTTCATTAACTGTTCTTGGTAAATGCAAATGCCTTGTGTTTCTCTTAAAATTGGTTCAAGTTTTGGATGCAAATATTCAATTTTTTGTCTATTGTGTTTTCTTTCAATGTAGTCAGGGATAAATTGCATTGGGCCCGGGCGATATAAAGCAACCATGGCGGTTATGTCTTCAAACTGTGTGGGATGCAACTCTTTTAAATATCTTTTCATGCCATCGGATTCAAGTTGAAAAACAGAGGTTGTTAAAGCTTCTTGTAAAAGCTTATAAGTGATTTGGTCGTCATAGGGAATTTTATCTAAGTCAATTTTTAAATTTTCATGCAAAACGTAAATGCGAGCTAATGTATCTTCTATTATAGTAAGGTTTTTTAGGCCCAAAAAATCCATTTTCAAAAGACCTAAATCTTCAATGCCGTGCATTTCATATTGAGTAACAATACTGTCTTCACCTTCTTTTGTTGATTTTTGTAAGGGCACAGAGTCGGTTAAAGGTTTTGCAGAAATCACAACTCCGCAAGCGTGAGTTGAAGCGTGGCGGGCAACTCCTTCTAATTTTCTTCCCAAATTTATTAAACGTTTGGCAAGTTCATCAGTTTCATATTTTTCTTTAAATTCATCAACTTTTTCTAAAGTTTCGGCTAAATCCATTCCCATTGGAATCATTTTTGCCAATTGGTCGCAGTAAGAATAAGTGTATTGCAAAGCTCTGCCAACGTCGCGGACAACTGCTCTGGCAGCCATCGTTCCAAAAGTTATAATTTGGGAAACGTGGTCTGACCCATATTTTTCTGAAACATATTTTATAACTTCGTCTCTTCTTCTGTCTGCAAAATCTAAATCTATATCGGGCATGGAAATTCTTTCCGGGTTTAAAAATCTTTCAAAAAGTAAATTATGTTTTAACGGATCAACGTTTGTTATATTTGTTAAATATGCAACCAGCGACCCTCCGGCTGAGCCCCTGCCAGGGCCCACAATAATTCTGTTTTGTTTTGCCCAGTTAACAAAATCTTGAACAATTAAAAAGTAACCGGCAAAGCCTGTTTTTTCAATTACAGAAATTTCATATTTTAATCGGTCTATTATTTTTTGCTCGGGATTTTCGCCAAATCTTGTTTTAAGGCCTATCCAGCAAAGTTCTTCTAAAAATTGTTCTGCTGTTTTACCTTCCGGCAGTGGGAAAGTTGGAAGTTTTGTTTTACCAAGTTCAATTTGCAAGTTGCATTGGTCGGCAATTTTTTGAGTGTTTTCAATGGCCTCTGGCACATCTTTAAAAAATTCTTGCATTTCTTCGGGGCTAAACATTGAAAAGTTGTCGTGAGTCATGCTGAGTCTTTCGGGGTCGGCCGCATCAGCTCCTGTATTTATTAGCATTAAAATGTCTTGGGCTTCAGCGTCATCTTTTCTTAAATAGTGAATGTCGTTTGTGGCAACCAAAGGAATCCCGGTTTTTTTTGAGAGTTCTATTAATTTTTTGTTTGCAGTTATTTGGTCGGGGATATTTTCGTGATGTTGTAGCTCTAAATAAAAGTTTCCTTTGCCAAAAAATTTCTCATAACGCAAAGCAACCTCTTCTGCTTCTTCTGGTCTGCCAGACAAAAGTAACCTTGGAATTTTTCCTTGCACGCAAGCTGAAAGTCCAATTAAACCTTCGGTATGTTTTTCTAAAAGCTCTTCGTCAATTCTGGGTTTGTAATAAAAACCTTCAAGGTGGGCTGTTGTCACAAGTTTTATTAAGTTTTTGTAACCTTGTTCATTTTTGGCCAACAAAATTAAGTGATTTCTTTTAGTGTCAACATTTGGTCTTTTGTCGGTTAGTTTTTCAAAGGCAGTATAAACTTCGCATCCAATAATTGGTTTTATTCCTTTGGCTTTTGCTTTTTTATAAAATTCAATTGCTCCATACATAACTCCGTGATCTGTAAGCGCAACAGAATCCATTCCTAATTCTTTGGCGCAATCTAAAAGCTCGTCTATTTTTGGTAAACCATCAAGTAAAGAATAATGCGAGTGAACGTGTAGGTGAGTGAATTTTGCCATTTATTTTTATCATTCATTTTACTCCTTGAAAACTACCCAGTCAAATTTTATTTATTTTTATCTAGGCTTATACATCATAAATTACGCTGGAGCGTAAATTATGATGTAAGGATTGCTTCATGATATAATTAATTCGTAATAAATTTGTGCGCATAAATACTAATAAAATTTATGAATAAAATTAGAGAAAATATATTATTACTTTTGTTGGGCGGACTGGCTCTAGGATATAGTTATACTCCGCAAATGCAAAGTCGAGCGCTAAGGTCAATTTTTAAGGAATGGAAAAGAATAAATGGGAAGGAACTTAAGAAGGGAATTGATTACTTATATAGGCTAAAATATATTGATAAAGAAGGCGCAGGATATGATATTGGCGAATTGTCGTTAACCGAAAAGGGGAAGCTGAAATGTTTGGATTGCAAGCTTAATAATTTAAAAGATAATAAAGGAGAATGGGATAGCAAATGGAGAATGATTGCGTTTGATATTCCCGATAAATACAAGCAGGGGAGGGACGCATTGCGCGGAAAGCTGGAGAAAATTGGTTTTTGTAAATTGCAGGAAAGCGTTTTTGTGGCGCCTTACAATTGTAAAGACGAGATGATGCTTTTAATAAACCATTTTAAACTGAGTAAATATGTTCGTTTTGGGGTTTTAGAGTATATTGACAATGAGGATTATTTAAGAAGTTTTTATAAAATAAAGTAAAATTTGTCGTAATTATCTACATCATAATATCTGCTGGAGCGTGAATTATGATGTAAATATAAACCTCGCATATATTATTCGATGTGACAAGTTCGTCGAGGCAAGAGTTATCCACACTTGACCTTTTGTTTTTATAATAAAAAGAGAGTAAAATAATAGAATGGTAATTAATTAGTTTTATTTCTATGGATAAAAAAATATCACCAAAAGTAATATCCTTAATTTTTAGCGTCTTGGTACTTTGCTTTGCAGTAGTATCAATATCTATTGCAGTTTGGCAAACGCCAGGTGGAAATCCACCAAACAATAACGTTTCAGCTCCTGTGAATGTTAGCCCGTATGTTCAGGGCAAAGCAGGGAGTTTTATTGTTGGATCTACTGATACGGGAAACATTCCGCAAGGAAATTTTTTTAGAGTCACAGATGCTACATATAACCCAGAAATACAATTACAGTATGGGACAGGATTGAATCGTTGGAGTATTTATAATTCGCAGTCAGCGGATGATTTAAGAATATGGAGCTATTATGGCGGAGGTGGTGATCGTTTAACAATTCTTCAAGATGGAAAAGTTGGAATTTCTACAACAACACCGGTGTCAACATTAGATGTATTGGGAAATTTTGCAGTAACGCGTTTGAGTACTCCCTATATTGCTTCAAAATCTGGAACAACCATAATAGCTACATCGGGAATGTTTAGTGCTTCAGATGTTGGAAAATTTTTCGTGTGGTCAAATGGAACAGTTGATAGGATAACTGCATTTATAAGCGCTACAAGTGTTATGGTGGCTGTCTCAGGAACAGTTTCATCGCAATCTGGTCAAACAAGGATCCCTGTTATTTATTCAAGCACGAGCCGTGTAGGGATACTCAATGCGAACCCACAAGGCGCCTTGCTTGATATAGGTACAACCGGAATGCAGGGTGGCAGTTTACGTTTGGAGGGTGGTACTTCTGGATATGTTCAAATACAACCAGCTACTACAGCTGGTTCTTGGACGATGACACTACCATCTACAACTGGCACGAGCGGTCAATTTTTGCAAACAGATGGTGCGGGAATTTTAAATTGGGCTACAGTTAATGCGTCGCCAAATTTTGCTAATCCTACGTCGCTGGTTGGTTTAACCGCCGTTAATGGTTCTGCGAGTACGGTGATGCGAAGTGACTCTGCGCCAGCGTTAAGTCAGGCGATAACCCCAACCTGGACAGGAGTACATAATTTTAACCTAGGTTTTAACGCGGGCACATCCTCACAGTTTCAAGTTAATTCTTTTGGAAATATAGCAAAAATAAAGAATGTTTCTTATTCTTGGCCATCTTTTCAGGGAGTGTCAAACACCTATTTAAAAAATGACGGCTTTGGTAATTTAGCTTGGGCTACAGTTGCTACAGGCGGAGTAACTTCTGTCTCAAACACTGATCAAACCATAACGATAAGTCCAACCACCGGAGCAGTAGTTGCGTCTTTAAATTTAGCAAAAGCTAACACGTGGACCGGGGTACAAACATTCTCAGCTAACACAAACTTTCCATCGGGAATTTGGAACACTTCTGGTAATGTTGGAATTGGAACGGCAACGCCAGCAGCTAAATTAGACGTGGAAGGAACAGTTAGAATTTTAACTGGTACTCCACCAACTGCTGCCAACCAATGTTTACTTTCTGTAAACACCCTTGGTGACGCGAAATGGGGAGTATGCCCAACTACACAGGGTCCAATTGGTCCTCAAGGTGTTCAAGGCCCTCCTGGTACACAAGGTCCAGCAGCTCCATATGGACCATACTGTATGTATAGTAGTCAAACATACGGAGTAGGAGCAGTTTGTAAATTAACCTGTATTTATGACAGTTATAGTAGTTATTATACCTTGACTATAAAAACTTGTGATGCCAATGGTTCATGGGTGGATGGTCAAAGACAATCTACGAATTCTGGTATATGCGCATATCCAACTTGTGGTAGTTAATAAATATAATTATGATTAGATTATTTAGCCAAAAAATTAATTTACTTTTTTTGATTATATTTTTTGGCTTGTTTTTTACGACCAAAACAGTTTCGGCATACTGGGATTACATCGAATTTTTTTGGAATAATCCTGTTTCCTATGACGTAATAAACAACCCAAAAGTTTATCAACGCGGGGGAACTTTGACTTTTTCTGGTATAATAAGACTTTTTGCTTGTCAGAATTCTTGGACCAATATAGAGCTACATTTTTATATAGAAACAATTAATGGGGGGATAAAAGAATATACAGAAATAGGTAATACAATAAAAACTGGCGTGGGAGGGAATGATGTTTCTTTTAATGATAATTTAGTTATTCCAGCTAATGCGTACATCGGATTAAATAGGATAAAAATTTCTGGTTATTATGAAACTTGGTACGACGAATTGCAGGCTCATGAATCAATAATCCTTGAAAGGCAAATAAGAGTTTCGGCTCCGCCAACAACACCAGTTGTTTCAATATATCCAAGCAGTCCCAGCTCGTCGGATAATTTAACCTGTTTTGTAAATACGACGAGCACTACGACTGATCCATACAATTCTTGCTCAAATCCTTATGTTTGTCCGCCATATGATGTATCGCCCATAACATATACCTATAAATGGTACAAAGATTCTGTTTTGCAATCTGTTTTGACAAAACCAGATACGACTGATTTAACCTATATGATTTCACCAACCAAAAGTTTTGGGCAGGTTTGGAAATGCGAAGTGATCCCGTTGAGTAGAGCGGGATTGTTGCTAAGAAACAGGTGGCCATCGGGAGAGCCCGCAGGTGGTTCAACAGATTGGACTACAATGCAAGGCACGCCCGGGAGTTATCAAGTGACAATACAATAGTGTTTTAAAATTTTATGTTAATTTCATTTAAAAAATATATTTTTCTTTTTTCAGCGTTGTTGCTTGTTATTTTTTGTATTCCAATTCAAACAAAAGCCAGTTTAGCTCCCGGTATTTTTGTAATGGATTTGAAAATAACCAGCACTACAAACAATGAAATTAAAGGAGAATTTACTGTTTGGAATAGTGAAAAATATTACTTATCAGATTTAAATTACGAAATTAAATTGTTTAAGGGAATTGAGTTTGAGAAACTTCAGTTGGCTGATTCAAAAGTTTTTAGCGAAACATTTTTTATTCCGCCAAATCAAAAAATCACAAAAACATTCACCTTTCAATATCCTGAAAACATTAATAGTGGCGAATACACATTAAGAGCTCAGGTTTTAACTGAACGGGGGAGCGAGCTAGGCTGGCAAGATAAGAAAATATCTTTACAAGGAAATAATAATTTTTTAGATATTATTAACTCTTCATCGCGAGTTTTATATAATGGGAAAGAGCATTTTACTTTAGAAGGAGTAAATATTAACCCAGAAGAAAACGTAACAGCTTTTTTGAAGGTTAGCAATTTAGGAGAGGCAATTACTGTTATTCCCAACATTAAAATTTACAAAAGGCAGTTTAATATGCCCTTGGCTAAAGAATATCAAGATGCGCCAATAACTTTTGCCAAAGGAGAAACAAAAGAAATTAAATTGGAAATGCCAAAGATTGGCGCACCAGAATCTTATTTAGCTGAAGTTAAATTTTACAAAGATAACAAACAGGTTTCCGGAATTGAATATTTTCGTTGGGTTGTAAAAGGCCAAGGTGGTAAAATACTTTATGCAAAAGCTGATAAAGATTATTACAAAGCAGGCGAAAGTATTAATTTAACAATAGAATCTATTGGGCCAGCCGATTTTAGTGATTTAGGAAACGGAAAATTGGAAATTACAGCTTATGACAAAAATGACAAACTTATTGCTACGGTTTCGCAAGATGTTGCGTTAAATCCTGGCTTAGTTTCCTCATTAATATCAATTCCAGTTAAAAAAGACACAGTTTCTCCAAAAATAGATATTAAATTAATTAAAAATGAAACAGTTTTGGATGAGCGCATAATTAATTTGCCAGTTTTTTCTTCAGAAGCCAAACAAATAGAAAAAGACCAAGAAAAAAGTAATAATAAATATATATTTTTCGCCATTTTATTGATATCGCTAATTGTAGTTTTAATTGTTGGATTTTTTATCTTCAAGTTATTATTGCAAAAAATATTGAGATGAAAAAAATATTTTTATTATTTATAATTGTTTTATTTTTTTCGATCTTGGGTTCGGGTAGCATGCAAGCTAGTGGAAATATTTTTGGTTGGGCGTGGACTGAAAATATTGGTTGGATTAGTTTTAATAATCTTGGTTACGGAACCTGTCCTGGCGCTAATTGTATCCCTGCCGGTGGTGGCAGTTATAATTACGGAGTAAATATTGAGACAAATGGAAATCTTATTGGTTATGCTTGGTCTGAAAATATTGGTTGGATTAAGTTTGACTCGCTTGGTACTTCTTATCCTACAACCCCAAGTTATTCTGCCTGCTTGGATTTGCCTTCTTCTGGTCAGGCGTGCGATGGCGCCGGAAATTACACAGTTACCGGATGGGCAAGGGCCTGTTCTGTTTTTGCTTCCGGGTGCAGTGGAACTTTAAACTCAAGCTCAATAAATGGCGGTTGGGATGGCTGGATAAAAATGAATGATATTTCTCCAAACGGGTTGTACATAGACATTAGTAGTAGTCCAGCTCAGTTTCACAAATGGGTTTGGGGAAGTGACGACTTATTATCGGAGGCGGTAATTGGTTGGGGAACTTTTAACTGTAAAGAAGGTGGCGCCTCCGGTGAAAATATTTGTGGATCGTCAAGCTATAAAGTAGTCACAACTTTTGCATTTAATAGTCCACCGACTGCTACGTTGAACGTTAGCCCAAGTGAAAATGATTGTAACTCTGGCGCTGGAGCAGGTTCGGTGCTTTTCAGCTGGACATATACTGATCCAGATAATAATCCCGAATCAAGATTTGAATTTAAAGTATTTAGGGTCGATGATAACTATGAGGTAATAAGCTATGATACAGGTTATGGCTTATCAAATCCTAGTGGAACCATTAACAGTCAGCAGGTATATGTTTCATCAACAACTGGAAATTTAGCCTTTAATACAAATTATTATTGGAGAGTTCAAGTTTATGATAGTAATGGTTCGGCCTCCGGGTGGGTGAATGGTTCAACATTTAGAACATCAACCCATGCCTGGCCAAGTCCAAATTTCACTTATTTACCGGTGACACCTCTGATCAAAAACCCGGTTTATTTTGCTGACCTGTCAACCTGTTACGACGCAAATAATGGCGCTCAATCTTGTAGCACAACAGGAAACCGAACATATAATTGGACATTTGGCACAGATGGTAGCAGTACCACAAAGGGAGATGTTTCTCACACCTTTAATTCGGCCGGGACATATGCAGTAACTTTGCAAATTTGTGAAACGCCTGGAGTCAATTGTTGTACTTCTTCTGCTAATAATGTGCCGGTGAAAAAATCCATAGGAGTTCCGGAGTGGAAAGAGATATCGCCATTTTAGTCTGTAATACTTGCAAAAAATAAAAATATCTGCTATATTAGAGCATACTTATAAATTAACTAACATCTAAAAAAGAATGGCAGTTCCAAAACAAGGTCATACAAGAGCGAAAGTGGGCAAGTCCCGAATGCACAAATACATTAAAAAAGTGTATTTGAGCCTTTGTCCAAAATGTAAAAAACCGGTTAGATCTCACACGGTTTGTTTGAATTGTGGGTTTTACAAGGGTGCTGAAGTTATAAATGTTTTAGCCGAGCTTACAAAAAAAGAGAAAAAAGTTAGAGAAAAACAAATAAAACAAGCAGAAAAAGAGCAGAAGCAAGAAAAACCTTTAACAACTGAAGAACTTTCTCAGAAGTAATTTAAGTTTAAAATAATGGCGTCAAGGCATTTATCACGTTCAATTGTTTTACAATCGCTATATGAGTGGGACTTCTATGAAAAGAAGCCCGATTTAAAAACTATTGTTGAAAGAAACATAAAGGATTTCGGTCCCGGTTTGGAAGAGTTAGATTTTATTTGGAGGTTGATAGATGGAGTGCAAAAGCACATGGAAGAACTTAACAATATTATTGAAAAAGCAGCTCCGGAATGGCCAATTGCCCAAATATCCATGATTGACAGAAACGTTTTGAGAATTGGATTATTTGAACTTTTATATTCTGATAAAGAAGAAGTTCCGCCAAAGGTTGCCATAAACGAATCAATTGAATTGGCAAAAACATTTTCAGGGCAAACATCTGGGAAGTTTATTAATGGAGTTTTAGGAACAGTATACAAACAACTTGAACAAAAATAATGAAAGAATTTGATATTTTAGAAAAAAAGTTAGGAATAAAATTTAAAAATAAAGATTTTTTAAGGCAGGCTTTTACACACAGATCTTACTTAAATGAAAACCCAAGTTTAAAACTTGGCCACAACGAAAGATTAGAATTTTTGGGAGACGCGGTTATAGAATTAATTGTTACCGAGCATCTTTTTAAAGATTATCCGGAAAAAACAGAAGGGGATTTAACAAATTGGAGAGCGGCTCTAGTTAACGCAAAAATGTTAACCAGTGTTGCCGAAGACTTAGGCTTTAACGATTTCCTTTTACTGTCACGAGGTGAAGCTAAAGAATTGGGCAAGGCAAGGGCATATATTTTAGCCAACACATTTGAAGCATTTTTGGGAGCAATTTATTTAGATCAAGGTTATAAAAATTGCGACGAGTTTATAAAGAAAAATTTACTAGTGAGGCTGGCAGAAATTATAAAAGACGGTTCGTATAAAGATGCAAAATCAAAATTTCAGGAAGAAGCGCAAGAAAGAGTAAGTATTACGCCAAGCTATAAAGTTATAAAAGAGTCGGGGCCCGACCACGAAAAAAACTTTGTGGTGGGAGTGTACCTAGACCAAGAACTTGTTGCCGAGGGGCAAGGTTCATCAAAAAGAGAAGCAGAGGAAGCAGCCGCCGAGTTGGCACTAGATGTTAAAAAATGGAATTAATTAAATAAATAAATTTTAAAATAAACATGTTAACTATTAGACTTACAAGAAAAGGAAAAAAGAATCAGCCATTTTTTAGAGTGGTTGTAATTGATAAAAGGAGATCATCAAAGGGCGGAAGAGCCGTTGAAGATTTAGGTTATGTTGATCCATTGGGAAAGAGGAAAAATTTTAAAAAAGATAGAATTTTGTATTGGATTTCAAAAGGCGCCAAACCAACCCCAACAATTCACAACTATTTAGTTTCAGAAAAAATTATTGAAGCTAAGAAAACTAAAATAACAAACATCAGCAAGAAAAAATCCGCCGAAATCGCCGCAGCAGCGGCGAAATCAGGCGGACCCGTCACAATTCCGCCAAAGGTGGATTTGGTCGGGCAGCCTCAATCAGCACCCGTCGTCACCGAAGCTCCCGCCCCAGCAGTTGCCGCCCCGCAGGGCGAGCCTCGCCTCGAAGGGCGGGAAAATCCAAAAGCATAAATTTTAAATAAAAAAACCTGCTAAGAAGCAGGTTTTTTGTTTAGCGAAAAATGTAGCATGAAATATTGACAAGGTTGTTTGTTGGTGCTATAATTAAATATTGGGTAGAATTTTAGTTTTGTAACCCAAGCGCCTTAATTTCTTAGTTCCGATCTGACGTGCGTTGGATCGAAATTGAGATAATGGAGACCGAACCAAGTAAGGAGGTCACAATGTTTGTGAAAGGGACAGAACTGAGAATCAAGATGGGCGTGCTGTCTCGTCAGGAAGGTGGAAGGTTAGTCGAGGGCAGCATCGACGCGGTAGTTGTCTCGACGGGTGAATTGGCCCAGTGTATCGAAGAAAAATTCGGCAGCGAAGAAAAGGCGACCAAGGATGGGTTGAAGGTTGTGTTTAACCAGGGAAGGTGCACGGAGAGCAACGCTGTCCTTCCTCTCGACTGCCTCGAGCTTGCCACTGCGCGGCCGGCGTTCAATGGTTTCTAGGGAGAACTAGGTCCTCGCTTCGCGAAACAATAACAGGCAAAAGGAGAGTGTTGTCATGAGCTCATTTTTGTGGACATTCCCAGTTCTTGGTTTGATGTTGGCTGCAGTGGCAGCCGCCAATCGCTGTGCGGTGTTGGCAATCTGTCTGGCGGTAGCTGCGGTCGCCAGTTGGGTGGTGTTGGTCATCGGTGCTCCGAAGAGGCCGATGGCGTGTGGTAGGTGCAGGGTTGTACTTTCTGCTACTGCACCTCTGGTGTTTAACGATGCACTCGGGCAGCCTGGGCGGCTCTGCCAAGAATGTGGCTTTGTCACGCCCGATCCGCGCGCACGCACACGCGTGGCACAGAACTAGGTTTTCGCTTCGCGAGGCAAAACAAGAGAAAGGAGGTCCAGGGGAGGGACATAAATCTCCCCTCCAAACTTTAAAGCATAATTATTTGTGCTTTGAAAAATGGAGAAAGAAACGAACCAGTTCTTTTCATAACGACTGCCATTTTGGCGGTTACGGGAAACAAAAACCAGAAGAAGGAGAAGGCGATGAAAGTTACGCTGAAGAGCGGGACGGTAGTTGAGGGTCGCAACCTTCTAGTCGTGGAGGTGGATGGGCGGGTCGAAGTCAGGGAGGCCAACATTGTGGTTGTTGCCAAAGTCATTGATCCGGGAGATCTCAGGAAGACGCTCGCAATGGACATCTCTGAACTCGGGCTTTCTACCCGGGCGCGTATCGTCCTGGAAAAAGCCAAGATTACCACGGTCGGGCAACTCGCCGAGAAAAGCGAACACGATGTTCGCATGATCCGCAATTGCGGGTCTAAGTCGATGCAGGAGTTCAAGGATGCCCTCGAGGCACGTGGTCTCCATTTGGGCATGACTGACATCGACTAGGTCCTCTCGTTTTGCGAAGCACAACTAGAAAGGAGGCGGGAGTTGAGGGCTCCATAATAAACCCTCTTTTTTTTATACATATTGACAATCGGTGGAAAAAAGATAAAATATAATTAGTAGCAGATAGGTCGAGCTACGGAAAAAAAGATTAATGATTAAATGAATCAAGAAAACATGGCAAAAGAATTAGATTTAGAATTTCTTGAGTACATTGTCAAAGCATTAGTTGATAATCCTAAAGACGTCAAAGTTGAAAGAAAAGTTGACGAAATGGGAGTGTTGCTTTCATTGAAAGTTAACCCAGAAGATATGGGCCAAATCATTGGAAGAGAAGGATCAACAGCCAAGGCAATCAGGAACTTAGTCCGCATTGTTGGATTAAAGAACCACGCCAGAGTGAACCTCAAAATTGAGGAACCAGAAGGCGGTCGTGCTCCAAGACCTGAGAGAAAAGAAGTTTCCTCAGACTTAGATAACATTTCTCTGTAATTTTTTACAGAAAGCAAAAACTGTGCTATGATTAGCGCAGTTTTTGTTTATGATTAAGTTTGATGTAATTACAATTTTTCCGGAAATGTTTAAGTCCTATTTGGGCTTAAGTTTGATTGCGCGGGCGCTCGAGAAAAAATTTATAAAAGTTAATTTACATAATTTAAGAAAATGGACTAAAGATCGTCATCAAACAGTTGACGACAGGCCGTTTGGCGGGGGATTGGGAATGGTTTTAAAAGTAGAACCCATTTTCAAAGCCGTTAAAGCTTTGAAAATGCCCCGTCGAATGACGGGGAAAAATCCAAAAGCGAAAATAATACTTTTTACTCCACGGGGACAAAAATTTACTCAAAAATTAGCATATAAATTGTCCAAACTAGACCAAATAATTTTTATTTGCGGTAGATATGAAGGCGTTGACGAAAGAGTGGCTCAGAAAATTGTCGATATGGAAATTTCAATTGGCGACTACGATTTAATGGGCGGAGAATTGCCGGCAATGGTTTGTATTGAGACAATTTCACGACTTGTGCCAGGAGTTATTGGAAAAGAACAATTATTAAAAGAAAGAGTTTCAAAAACAGGTGGATTTTTAGAATATGCTCAATACACCCGGCCTGAAATATTTTCCGCCAAAGGCGGATCCGCCTCTGGCGGAGAGATTAAAAAGTGGCGAGTGCCAAAAGTTTTGTTGTCTGGAGTGCACGAAAAAATAGACGAATGGAAAAAATCCCACGGTAAAGTTATTGAATAAAGTTGGATTTTGTGATATAAGTAAAAGGTAAATGGGCGTGTGGCTGAGCAGCAAAGGCAACAGACTGTAAATCTGTCGGGGTTTCCCCTTCGTAGGTGCAAGTCCTACCGCGCCCACCTCGCTAAGCGAGGTGATGGTCCGCTCAGCGGACCCACCCGAAATTGTTATGTTTTATATCTACATTCTCTTTAGTGAAAAAGATAAGCAGTTGTATATAGGATACACCCCAGACCTGAAGGCAAGGGTAGAAAAGCACAATAAAGGCTTTGTTAATGCAACGAAATATAGGAGGCCTGTAAAGTTAATCTATTATGAATCTTATTTAGATAAAATCGACGCTAAGCGTCGGGAAATATTTTTAAAGGGAGGCAAGGGTCATAATGAGTTGAAGGTACAATTAAAAGAAGTTTTAGAAAAGCTAAAATATAAAAATCGATAATGCCGACCCCGCTAAGCGGGGTTATGGCCTGCAGTAGTGTCGGGACGCTAAGCGTCCCAAATGGCACGCTTAGCGTGCCGATGTAGCTCAGGTAGTAGAGCACATTCTTGGTAAGAATGAGGTCCGCAGTGCAAATCTGCGCATCGGCTCCAGATAATTTTAATTTTTCGCTCGGCAACAAACTTTTTTCCGGCTATCGGGCACTTCGTGTCTCCGAGGCCTTCAAAAAGCTTATTGCCTCGCTTAAATAATCTAAAATGGCAGTAAAAAAACCGTTTATAAAAGTGCAGTGTGCGGGTTGCAAAACAACAAACTACTTCACAAAAAAGTCCAAAAAAACAGCCGAGAAAAAGCTCGAGCTAAGTAAGTATTGTTCAACTTGCCGAAAACACACAAAACACAAAGAAGGCAAAAAAGGGTAATTTTTGTAAATAAAAGCTCGGGCGAGTGGCTCGGGCTTTTGTTTTGTGGTAAAATAAAATAATATCTATAATAAATGAAATTATGTCCTTGTATATAAAATCAAAACTGAATAATAAAAAGAAATATTTACAGATAGCCTTAAATAGCACTCTAGACGACGCGTTTGAAATTATAAACACCTTACCCATTAGCGATAGAATTATTATTGAAGCCGGAACGCCTTTTATAAAAAAATACGGAGAAGAAGGAATAAAGCAATTGGTAGATTTGTATAGTCAGCACGTTTTATTTGGTGGTTCTGTTGCAAAAGACATCATAGCAGACAAACCAAATTTAATATCTATTTTAAAATATATCTATTCGCAAAGTAAAGCAAACAAAAAAAATACAGCAAACCAAGCTTTACCAAAAAATAATATAGTCCCTTACGTTGTTGCCGACTTAAAAACAATGGACAGAGCCGAAGCCGAAGTTGCAATGGTTGCAAATGCCGGCGCAAGTGCGGCTATTGCTTTGGGCACAGCCCCTATTGAAACATTAGATTCTTTTGTCAATGAATGTGAAAAAAATGAAATTGATGCAATGATAGACATGATGAATGTTGAATTCCCTTTATCTGTATTAAGAAAATTAAAAAAAATTCCGCCGGTTGTTATTTTGCACCGTGGAGTTGATGAAGAAAAATTTAATAAAGAGAAGCAAATTCCCTTGCATGAAATACGAAGAATAAAAGGCGCCTATGATATTATGATAGCTATTGCCGGTGGCGATAAGCTAAGAGAAGTTCAAAGCGCAATTTTTAACGATGCAGACATTGTTGTTGTTTGGAAATCTGTTTATCAAAAAAGTGAAGAAACAGCCAGTTTAGTTGATGGGTTTTTGAAAGCAATTAAATAGTGTTATAATAAAATAATTAAAAATCTGCCATAGGCAGAAAAAATTTATGCCAATAATAATTTATATAATATTAGGTGTTGTAGTGTTTTTAGTAGTTGCCGGTTTGCGAGTTATTGACCAATATGAAAGAGCAGTAGTTTTAACTCTTGGAAAGTTCACCGGTATTAAGGAGCCAGGTTTAAGATGGATACTTATAGGTATACAAAATATGATAAAAATTGATATGCGTATTACCACCACTGACATTCCTCAGCAAGAAGTTATTACCAAGGATAATGTCCCTGTTGGTATAAATGCTGTTGTATATTTTCAAGTGCAATCAGCCGATAAAGCAATTTTAAATATTAAAGATTATTCTTCAGCTGTAACACAGTATGCCCAAGCTGCATTGAGAGATGTGATTGGAGGAATAGAGCTAGACCCTTTGCTTTCTGAAAGAGAAAAAATAGCCGAAGAAATACAAAAAATTGTTGCAACCTCAACTTCTGCATGGGGAATATCCGTGACAGACATCAAAATTCAAGACATAGAACTGCCTGCCGACATGAAGCGCATTATGGCAAAACAAGCAGAGTCAGAAAGAGAAAGAAGGGCTGTAATAATTAGAGCCGAAGGTGAATTTTCTTCGGCGCAAAAGGTGGCGCAAGCAGCTGAAGTATTGAATAAAGTTCCGGGAGGAATTGCAGTAAGAACCTTGCAAACTATTGAAAAAATAAATCCAGATCCTTCGAAAACTGTCATATTTGCCTTACCGGTTGAGTTTATGGAGGGAATAAAAAATTTAGGTCAACTCTTTAAAGATAAAAAATAAATGCGAGAAGTTCTACGGCTCACACATGGCGTGAGCCGTATTTTTATCTATTGAGAATTTATTTAAAAAGGAGTAAATTTAAGTAATTACGGTAAAAAAGGCCAGAAAAAAATTAAATAATAAAAAAATGAATGAAGAAGAAAAAAATATAGATTTAAGAGTTTTAAACGAAGAGGAAATTGAAGAAAGGTTAAAGGATCTTTCCGGCTGGGAATATAATAACAATAAAATAAGTAAGGAATTTAAATTTCCGGCATTTATGGATGTGATTAATTTAATAAATAAGCTAGCTTTTTTTTGCGAGAAAATAGACCATCATCCGGACATGCATATTTTTTATAAAAGAGTTGTGTTTGAATTGACCCGTTATAGCGTTGGTGGGAAAGTTACCGAAAGAGACTTTGTGGTTGCGCGAGAAATTGAAAGGTTATTTAAGAAAGGATAAGTTTTGTGGTAAAATAAAATAATACCTTATGGATACGGTAATTTTTATTGCAGTAACAATAATTTTTCTCATAGTTGCAGCTACCGAGCTTTTTGTTTTCCAAAAAAATGTAAAGGCAAAAAAAGAACTGACTAAAATAGAAAAGGAAACAAAAAGTAAAATGTATGAGATTTCCATTTTAAATGAACTAAGCGATAAGGTTGGTTATTCTTTAGACGTAGAAAATATTATAGAAACAATTACAAGCTCTCTGCGCGATTTTATTGATTACAGCACAATTTCTTACATGTTGTTGCTTCCAGAAAAAATTGTTTTTAGGTCTTATTTAGAAAAACCCATTTCACATAAGTTTGTTAGTGATGTAAGGGAAAAAATGTTAGGCGCTATGTCAGAATATTTTAAGACTGATTTTAGCAACAAGGAAATTGAGGAAACTTTATGGGGCGCCAAATCAAGCGACCAGGTAAGCGAATCAGATGAATTGGTGGGGTCGTTTTTTAACATTCCATTAGTAATATCTGAAAAAACTGTTGGGGTTTTAACTATTGCCGACACAAGGAAAAATTTTTATAGCCAGGAAGAAACAGTAACCTTAAACAATATAGTTGAACAGGCAACCAAGGCGGTTACCAGATTACAAATGGTTGTTGAATCAGAAAACAGCAAACTAAATGCAATGGTTTCCAGTATGGCAGATGGCGTGGTTATGACAGATAAAGATTACAGGGTAGCCGTGGTAAACCCGTCGGCTAAAAAAGCTCTGGGGCTTGAGGAAAAAAACAATTTATCACTTTTAGATTTTACAGAAGGTCTTGGCGGAAAAATTGATTTAAAAGACAAAGTTGAAGAAAGTATAAAGCTAGATAAAATTTTTCTGTCTGAAGAAATTTCTTTGCAAAGCGGGTTTTTTAAAATTGTGGTTGCTCCTGTTAGGGATAACTGGAAAAGCTTGGGTAGCGTAATTGTTTTTCGCGACATAACTCATGAAAAAGAAGTTGAAAAAATAAAAGAAGATTTTACTTCAATGATTGTTCACGAACTTCGAAGTCCGTTAGATTCAATTAAAAAAATGACTGAATTAATGAGAACTACAGAAGTTAAAAAGGCAAAAAGCGCTGAATGTCTGCAAATGATATATAGCAGTTCTTATGACATGTTAGAACTTATAAATAACCTTTTAGATATTGCTAAAATTGAGGCCGGAAAATTTGAGCTTACAAAACAAAAGTCAGATATTAAAAAAATTATAGAAAGCAGAATTTTATTTTTTGATGTGGCTGCCAAGGATGCAAAAGTTAAAATAAAAACTCAATTTGGCCAATTACCAGACACGGTTGAATTTGATCCACACACTGTTTCTCAAGTTTTGAATAATCTTATTTCTAACGCTATAAAGTTTACCAAAGAAAACGGGAATATAACTATACAAGCAATTTTTCATAAAAAGGGAGAAAGCTTGCTTAAAGAAGCAGAAAGTTTAGGAATAAATTGGTTTATTAAAAAGGAAATCGCAAATTTGCCAGATTCATTATTTGTTGCGGTCACTGACAACGGCATTGGAATAAATTCGGAGCAAATAAGCAAATTGTTTAATAAATTCTCTCAAGCTAAAAATGTTTTTGTTGAAAAGGGAGGAACGGGTTTGGGTTTGGCAATAATTAAAAGTATAATAGACTCGCATGGGGGAGTAGTGGGGGCAGAATCTGTTGAGGGGCAAGGGTCAACGTTTTATTTTACTTTACCAGTATAATTAATATTTATTATGAATACAAAAAAAATTTTAATAGTGGACGATACAAAAAGTTATCTTTGGGTTTTGTCGCAAACTTTTATTAGTGCCGGTTTTTCAGTTGTTACAGCTGAAAATGGGGAAGTTGGATTGGTAAAAGTAAAAGAAGAAAAGCCAGATTTAATTCTTTTAGACATAACAATGCCAATAATGGATGGTATAACAATGTCAAAAAAGTTAAAAGAAGAGGGCATACAAACCCCAATTATATTTTTGACAAACATGAGTGACACAAAAAACATCAGCGAAGCCTCAGAAAACGCAACAGATTACATTATTAAGTCAGACATAAGCGTTGACGACGTTGTGGCAAGAGTTAGGGAAAAACTTGGTTAAATGTTGTAATCTCGGCTAAAAAGGAGTAGATTAAAAGAATAAGTAATAAAAACAATAAATACTATGGTAGACACTAACAAAAAAATTCTTATTGTAGAAGACGATAAAGCATTTCTTTGGATTCTTAGACAGAGCTTTACCAGTGATGGTTTTTTTGTATTTTTTGCTCAAGATGGTGAAGAGGGTTTGGCAGTAGCTGAAAAAGAAAAGCCAGATTTAATTCTTTTAGACATTTTAATGCCAAAAATGGACGGTATAACAATGGCTAAAAAATTAAAAGAAAAAGGATCGAAATCACAAATTATATTTTTAACCAACTTAAAAGACGCCGAACACATTAGTGAGGCGGTATCAATAGCCAATGAAACCGACTACATTGTAAAGTCAGATTTACATATTGACCAGATTGTTTCTAGGGTAAAAGATAGGTTGGGTATAAAATAGATAAAAACGTGGAAGACGTCAAGCAGATTTTTATTAATAAAAACGCAAAACTTGGAATTTTAATGCTCCATGGTTTTTCTAGTACTCCAAGACAATTTAGAGAACTTAGCGCATATTTGTCTGAAAAAGGTTTTAATATATTGGCCCCAATAATTGCTGGTCATGGAACAACGCCGGAAGACTTTATGAAAAGCACGTCAAAAGATTGGACAAAGTCCGCAATGGACGCATATTTAGAATTAAAAAAAATATCAGAAAAAATTATTATAATTGGAAATTCTTTTGGTTCGGACCTTGGTTTGTGGCTAGCGAAAGAATTAAACAACGAGCCTCTGGGCATTGTTACCATTGGAGCTCCTATATTTTTAAGGTTTCATAAACTAATAAAAATCAGATATTTTACTTACGGTCGTTTTAGAAAATATTATAAAAAACCTGCCAGACTTTACAAGACTGATTACACAGACATGGTAGATGAAGTTTCTTATCCTATTTTGCCTGTAAAAAGCATAAAAGAACTTATAGATTTTTTAGAAAAGGAAACAAAGTCAAACCTGCCAAAAGTAAAAATTCCTATTTTAATTGCGTCTGCCACCGTTGACCCGGTTATACACCCTAATAGCGTAAAGTATATTTTTAAAAACGTTGGGTCTTCTAGTAAGGAAGTTTTTTGGTTTGATAGTATAAGACACAATATTATGGGCATGGGTTGCGACGGCCTGTTTTGTAAGATTTATGACTTTATTAAGAAATTAAATAACTCGTAAGTTTATGTATAAAGCAATTCCCGAAATTTTTTTTGAAATTGCTAAAAAACATCCTAATAAACCAGCCCTTTTATATAAGAAGGAGGGAGTTTATTTTCCTATAACTTATAAAGAATTCTCAAAAAAAGTTGAAATATTTGCCGGATGCCTTTCTGCTCTTGGAATAAATAAAGGTGACAAAGTTGCAATTTTATCTGAAAATAGGCCGGAGTGGGTAATTTCCGATTTATCAATTATGGCAATTGGGGCAATTGTTGTGCCCTTGCATACAACTTTTAATCCCAAAGCTATTTGCACAGTTTTAAATCATTCGGAAGCAAAAATTCTTATAGTTTCAAATAGCGATTTATTAAACAAAGTTTTGTTAGGTCAAAAAGAATTAAAGTATCTTGAAAAGATAATTCTTTTAGAGAGTTTAACTGCTATACAAAAGGAAATATTAAGCAGTAAAGTAATCAGTTGGAACGCAATATTTACTCAAAATAATAATTTTGAAAAAATATTCTTAGATCCCGATGAATGTTGTTCTATCATTTATACGTCTGGCACCACCGGCGAGCCAAAAGGAGTGACTTTGTCGCACAGGAATTTTTTAAGTGACGTAGAAGCAGTAAATGAAGTAATCCCAGTAAAAGAGAATGATGTTTTCTTATCATTTTTACCTTTGTCGCACGTTTTGGAAAGACTTACTGGTTATTACATGCCAATGTGTTATGGAGCCACAATTGCATATGCAGAAAGCACAAAACAGTTGCCGGCTAATTTAAAAGAGGTACGGCCAACTATAATGATTTCTGTACCGCGCGTATTTGAAAAGTTTCATGACGCTATTTGGGACAAAATAAATAGTTCATCTGAATTTAAAAAAAGAATTTTTATATGGGCTTTAAAACAACAAAAGGACACTTTTTTTTATAAAATTGCTGACCTTTTTGTATTTAAAAAAATTCGTGACGGGCTTGGTGGCAAGCTTCGTATTACTGTTTCCGGAGGCGCTTCTTTAAATGAAAATGTTGCGAAATTTTTTAATAAAATAGGAGTTTTAATAGTGGAGGGTTATGGTCTTACAGAGACCTCACCTGTTGTTTCGGTAAATCATGAAGACGATTTAAAGTTTGGCACCGTTGGTAAAATATTGCCAGGCGTAAAAGTAAAGATTTCTGAAAACAAAGAAATCTTAATAAAAGGGCCAAATGTTTTCAAAGGTTATTATAAAGATGAAAGCAAATCGGAGTTGTGTTTTGACCAGGAAGGATGGTTTCGTACTGGAGACATGGGTTTTATAGACAAACAAGGATTTCTAACAATAATTGGTCGGGCAAAAGAAATGATTGTAACTTCTGGCGGGAAAAATGTTTGGCCTGAGCCCATTGAAAATTTGTTAAATAATGACAAATTTATTTCGCAGACAATGGTTGTGGGGAATAACAGAAAATTTATTTCTGCTTTAATAGTTCCCGATTGGCAACAAATTGAAACATATTTTAAACAAAATAATTTGCCTTTGCAAGAACATGATAAACTGATAAAAAACCCAATTCTTATTGATATTTTTCAAAAGCGTCTTGAAGAAAAAATAAATCCGGAGCTCCACGAATTTGAAAAAATAAGAAAATTCCAGCTTTTGCCTCAGGAATTTTCTCAAGAACAAGAAGAGCTTACTTCTACATTAAAACTTCGAAGACACATAATTGAAAAGCATTACCAAAAATCAATTGAATCAATGTATTTATAAAACATGGAAAAGTTATAAACTATTGACAGCGATATATCATATATGATATACTCAAATATAGAATACAAAGTTTCGTTCTATAATGATAGCAAGAATAAAAGCTCAGTTTTGGAATACCTTGATCGGCTATCCGAAAAAGAGCAATCAAAAATATATAAATACATTGAGTTTTTGAGGATTAGCAAGGGAGTTTTGGATGAACCTTATTCAAAGCATATTAAGGGAAAAATAAGGGAATTACGGGTAGACCTTGGTAAAAACAGACATAGAATTTTCTATTTTACTTTTGTCGGAAGGAATATTATTTTTCTCCACGCTTTTCTAAAAAAAACCCAAAAAACTCCATTGAATGAAATTCAACAAGCTGAAAAAAATTATTATAAAACTATTAATGATCTAAAATTATATGGATAAAAAATTAAACAAAGAGTTATTTGTAGATTTCGATGATCTTTTGAAAGAAAAATTAAAAAACCCTGAGTTCAAAAAACATTACGACGAATATGGTAAACAATTAGAAATTGCTTATCAGATTTTACAATTGAGAAAAAAGAAAAAAATTTCCCAGGCTCAGCTAGCTAAGAAAATAGGCACAAAGCAAAGCAATATAGCAAGAATGGAGGCGGGCCAACAAAATTTTTCTGTTGATATTTTAGGAAAAATAGCAACAGCTCTCGGATGTAATGTAAAAATAATGTTCTGCAGATAATTGGGCCTAAAAGAGTTGAAAAAATATTACAATAAAAATGAATATTAAGGTTCCAGGCGATAAGAAAATAGTAATAAGGAAAATTGTTAAAAGCGATTTAAAAAACGCAAAGGCGTTTCAAAAGTATATCAATGATTTAGTTGCAGAAAATGCAATGGTTGGAAGAAGCGAGAAAGCAACTATAAAAGAAGAAAATGAGTTTCTGAAAAGCGCTGCAAAAAAATCTACGCAAAAAATTTTTCTAGTAATGTTTTGCGATAAAATACCTATTGGCGTGGCAAATGTCACTCAAGAAAAGCGCGTATTAAATCACATAGGTGCGTTTGGAATTTCGATAGTTAAAGATTATAGGGGTATGGGTTTGGGTAAAAAGCTTATGGCTGAAGCGATAGAATATGCAAAGAGGGAGTTTAAGCCAAAGCCGAAAATTATTCAGCTTAGAGTTTATATTGAAAACAAATCGGCTATATCTATGTATAAAAAGATGGGATTTAAAATCGTTGCAAAATTGCCAAAACAAATTCAGCACAAAGGAAAGTTGATTGATGAATTGATAATGAATAAATATTTATAATATGGTAAAAAGTGATGCTGTTGCTAATTACGCGACGGAATTTTTGGGGAAGGTTATAAATATAAAAATTGACAGGCCCATTGGTTCAAAACATCCAAAGCACGGATTTATTTATGAAGTTAATTATGGATTTGTGTCAAACACAAAAGCTCCGGACGGCGAGGAAGTTGACGCATATCTCTTGGGCGTTAATGAACCAGTGGAAGAGTTCGCTGGAAAATGTATAGCCGTTATACACAGAAAAGATGATAATGACGACAAACTAGTAATTGTTTCAAAAAGTAAAGAGGGGATTAGCGATGAAGAAATACTTAGAGTAGTCAATTTTCAGGAAAAGTATTTTAAATCAACAGTGATAAGAAAATAAAATGAAGAAAATATTGTTAGACGTAAAATCATTTCAGGAAACGTTGGGTGCTGATATGTGTGGTCCGGCAAGCCTCAAGATAGTTTTGAATTACAATGGTGTGGATAAATCGGAAGAAGAATTGGCGAAAATGGCAGGTCATAAAAAAGGTTTAGGCATTGATGATAAGGGAATCAAAACCGTGGCAGAAAAATTTGGTTTTAAAGTCAAAATAAAAAATGGCAGTAGTTTCAAAGATATAGAAAGTTGGCTTAAGAAGGATATTCCCATAATTGTAAATTGGTTTACGCGAGGCCGAACAGATTACGGCGATTCAAGCACGGCCGACGGTCATTATTCTGTGATTATGGGGTTGGATGATGAATTTATTTATCTCCAAGATCCAGAACTTGGTGTAATGCGGAAAATCGCAAGAAACGATTTTATGCGAGTTTGGTTTGACTTCAAGGGAGAATATTTAAAACCAAAAGAATTAATAATTCGGCAAATCCTGGCAATTTATAAAAATAAATAATAATTATGAATATTAAAAAATTAGATGCAAAATTTCTTGCACGAGATTTGTCAGTCGAGGAGAACATAGTAAATAACTGAAGTAAAAAATATTATGTTGACTTCAAAAAAAATAATTGAAATTTGCCAAAAATATTTTATTGGAGGACCGACTCAAAGGGTACCAGAAAGAGTTAAAACTCTTGGAGATATTGAATTAGAAACGAAAGTTAATATTGATAGTCTGAACGATGTTGAAATTGTACTTAGTCACATAAAGTCATTTGGTTTTTCTAAAGTATCACATCGTAAAGAATGGCATCATTTTTTTTCGGATGATCTTGTTGCACACGGGGTTCTTATTTTGGTAGAAAATTCCGATGAGATTTGGGTAAAAATAAAAAAAGATAAAAAAGTAATATATACACCGTGCAAAAATTTTGCACTTCTTTCAAGACATGAAAAAAAGCTGAAACCACAAGACGAAGGTTATCGAGATGAATTCCAAAAAGTTGTCAGTCAGAATTATATAGGGTCGTTTCAAAAAGAATGTTTGGATTTCTCTTTTTATTATAAAAATTTGTCATTTACAGCAACATTGTCTCTGGTAGATTCAAAAGAAAGTAATCTCTATCAAATTGAGTTTGAATTTGATGGGCATAAAGAAAATGATAATCCGCCTAGTCATACTATGATTTTAAATATATTTGAGGAAATGTTGACAGAGATTTGCGGGGCTTATGTTATTAGGTTGACTACGCATACAAAACTTGAATGGTTATTATCCGTCAAAAATATGAATCAATAATTTTATTAATATACGCCCTGTTAGAAAATTATGTTTGTTGTCTAAGAAATATCATTGCATTCTAGTATTGTACTGTGATATTATAAAATAAAATTTTAATAACAATCATGAAAAATAGTATTGACAAAAGTTTTCAAATAGCATTAACTAAAGATAGTATTGTGGATTCTGGATCTTTGAAAACTAACGAACCCAAAACGAAGACAAACAAGGAGACTACAGTGAAAACTATCACTAAGAGAAGCGAAGACTACTCGCAATGGTACCAAGATGTTATTGACTCAGCGGATCTGGCAGAGCACTCGGTTGTTCGCGGATGTATGGTAATCAAGCCATATGGTTATGCTATCTGGGAGAACGTCGTTGCTGTTGTAGACAAAATGCTCAAGGGAATAGGTGTGAAAAACGCTTATTTCCCGATCTTCATCCCCCAGAGTTTTTTGAAGAGAGAGGCAGAGCATGTTGAGGGTTTTTCTCCCGAGCTTGCCGTAGTAACTCATGGTGGAGGTAAGGAGTTAGAAGAGCCACTAGTTGTTCGTCCGACATCGGAAACAATCATCTACGAATCTTTTTCGAGATGGATTCAGTCCTATCGCGATTTGCCTCTCGTGATCAACCAATGGGCGAATGTCGTGAGATGGGAAATGCGTCCCAGGTTGTTTTTAAGGACAAGTGAATTTTTATGGCAAGAGGGTCATAGTGCACACGCTACACAACAAGAAGCTGAGGAGTATGCGCTGAGGATACTTAACGATGTTTACGTGCGGTTTGTTGAAGATTATCTGGCAATACCTGTCTATACTGGACAGAAATCAGAGGGCGAAAAGTTTGCTGGAGCCTTGAGGACTTTTTGTATCGAGGCTTTGATGCAGGACGGGAAGTCTTTACAAGCTGGTACTTCGCACAATTTGTCTGATAACTTTTCTAGGTCCTTCGATGTAACCTTTCTTGACAAAGACGGACAAAGAAAGAATGTTTTTCAGACAAGTTGGGGAGTTAGTACCCGACTAATCGGAGCTTTGATTATGGCTCATAGTGACGATAATGGTTTGGTTTTACCGCCCAAGATTGCCCCTGTGCAGGTTGTGATCATCCCGATTAAAGTCAATGATGAAGCGGTTTCTTCAACTGTCAAGTCTATCGCCATCCAACTGACTGGTTTCTCGGTAGAGATCGATTCTCGGGATAACCTTCGACCTGGTGAGAAGTACTATGAGTGGGAGAAAAAGGGTGTTCCCGTAAGAATTGAGATTGGCCCAAGAGACCTTGCAACTGGTACGGTTGTTCTCGTACGTAGGGATACTGGAGCCAAGGAGCCATGTTTGATAGATCAGGTTCAACAGCGAGTGGAAAACATCCTGCAAGACATCCAATCCAGCTTGTTTGCGGCAGCTCTCAATCGACGGGAAGAAAGCAATAAAACTGCTGATTCCTGGTCTGACTTCGAGGAGTGTGTAAAGCAGGGTGGATATGTGTTCGCATACTTCTGCGGAGAAAAAGGCTGTGAGGCCGAGATCAAGCAGAAGACAAAGGCAGTGAGTCGTTTTTTGCCTCTTGGTGCAGGAGAAGAGCAGGGTGATCATCACTGCATTCAATGTGGTAAGAAAACTACTGCCAATAAACGTTGGGCATTTGCTTTAGCTTACTAATATGAAACAGAAAGGAGAATAAACCATGTTCAGCTCAGCAAGACTGGAGTTAACTGGTCGATGCGACATGAAGTGTCTTTACTGCCACGCTGGAGAAAAGAACACGGATTGCTGCGTCAGAAAAGAGCTACCCCATGAAAGGTGGCTAGAGGTAATACGCGAATGCAAAATCCTTGGGGTGAAAAGCTTCGTTTTTACTGGTGGAGAACCTTTTCTCTACCAACGCTGGCCAGAACTTGTAGTGGCCTGTGGGAATGATGCACGAGTAGTCATTTCTACAAATGGCAAACACTTCACGGATGTAAACCTTGATATCCTGTCCGGCCTCCCGCAGGTTACGGAGTTTCGAACTAGCATAGATGGGTTGGCAACCAACGATATCATAAGAGATGGAAGCAGTTACTTGGAGTCACTGGGGAACATACCGCGGTTGAAGCAGAAGTTTCCTGATAGGAAGGTGATGATACAGACGGTTGTTTATCAGCAAAATCTACCAGAAATAATCCCGCTTTACCAGGCTCTTAAGGAGATCGGCATATACTGCTGGCGATTAAGTCAGCTATGGAAGACAGTGAGAACCGAAAGGAATCGGGCCATTCTGGATTTCTCCAACTATGAAAGGATGTTTGAACTTTTCGTCGAAGTGATCAAAACACATCAGCAGGATGGTAAGCCATTCCTTTTGAGAATCGATAACGTCTACTACTCCTGGATCGAGAAGGAAGACTATTCTCCAATGGATTTGTGCGGGCACCCGTGTTCGTATAACTTAAAGCATCTATGCATCAACGCAAATGGGGACCTAGTTTTCTGTCCAGCGCTCAATGTACCTTTTGCTTCAGTCAAAGATCAGAGCATTAAGGACGCGGTTGAACAGTCTGTATGGTTTAATGGTTTCAAAGCTATCACCGTTCAGTCGTTGGGATGTGGTAGCTGTCGCTACATCAAGATTTGTGGAGGAGGATGCAGAGCCGACGCCCTGCGTTGGTTGGGGAAAATCACAATGATCGATGCAAACTCTTGTTGCATGATGCCGAGGATAGAAGCAAAGATAATCCCTCTCTTGGGGGATGGAGAACGCAGGGCGTTTGAAGCACTCATCGATCAAAACGGGTTGTTCCCTACAATCGTGGGGGACAACGTAGAGCAAGCAGTCGGTTCTTTAACAAAGAAAGGAGGTTAGGGCCATGGTGCTCAAAGACAAACAGCCCAGTTGATGGTCGGGGGTCGAATACATTCGTGTATTTGACCCCTCTTTTTTTATTAGTAATTGTTTATGGTATAATAATGAAATATTGTGTCGAAATTTTGCGGTGAATAAATAAATTGAAGAAGATTTTAAAACATGATTATAAGAAGAATCCAAAAGAGTGATAGCAAATTATTATTGGACTTTTTTAATAAATTGGTTTTAGGAGATCCGGAGCGCGTTGAAAGATTAGATGATATAAAAAAAATTACCGAAAAGGATGAAGAGAAGTGGATAGAAAAAAGGTTGATTAGCGAAGACGAGAAAGAAATTTTTGTTTTGTGCGGGCTTAATGAAAACGGGGAAATTGTAGCAGAGGGAGAGGTCGAAAAAATGCCCAGGTGGATTGAGAAACACGTTGCAGAAATACGTTTTGGGGTTTTACCCGGTCACAAAGCAATAGCTGAAACAATGTTAGAAAATCTTATAAAAATAGCAAAAGATAACAAGATAGAGGTTTTAGTATATTTTCATTTGAAAACCCAAAAGGCCGGTATTAGTATTATGAAAAAGCTAGGGTTTGAACAAATGGGCGAGATTAAAGGTTATTATAAAAGAGGGCAGGAGCATATAGACAGAGTTTATTTGGTAAAATACTTATAATAGTTTATTGTTATATTTAAATATGATGTATTGGATTCTTAAAATATTTTTTGGGTGGGTGATTAAATTAATCTGGATAAAGAAAGTTGAAGGGTTAAAAAATGTGCCAAAAAATGGCGCGTTTATTGTTGCAGCCAACCATTCCAGCTATTTTGATTTTATTTCTCTTATAACCGTTTTACCAAGAAGAGTTTATTTTTTAGCTGCCGAAAAATTTTACAAAAGTAAATTTTGGCGCCCATTGGTAGCGGGCACCGGACAAATTAAGGTTGATAGAGAAAGCTCTGACAAAAAAGAAGTTTATCAAAAGGTTTTTTCGGTTTTAAATGGGGGCGAGGTCTTAGGGATATTTCCAGAAGGAACAAGATCTGCTGACGGTAAAATAGGGAAAACTTACACTGGTGTAGCAAAGTTTGCGTTGGGGGCCAAAGTACCCGTTGTGCCGGTGGGGATAACAGGGACTTTTGAAGTTATGTCTCGGCACGATAAAAAACCAAAATTTAAAAAGAATATTAATGTTAAAATTGGTAAACCAATTTATTTTGAAGAATATTACGGGAAAGAGAGTGACGAGGTGATTTTACGTAAAATAACTGATAGAATAATAGAAGAAATAGAAAAACTTAAAATATGAAGGAAATAGTTATTTTAGATTTAGATGGTGTAATAATAAAAGGACAGAGCCAGCAATTTTTTTTGGATTATTTATTCCAGGAAAAAATAATTGGCTTATTTTTTTATTTAAGAATATATGTTTGGTTTGTCTTTTATAAGCTTGGGCTTGTAAGAAGCCCCAAAAAAATTATTACCTTTGCTTTTTTGTCTAATTTGTTTCATAATATACTATATACTAATGAATATTTTATTAAAGTTTAAATGAATAAACGATTGCAATGTTCTAAAAAAAGTTATCCTGGAGGGGATAATTGTTCCCTTCTGAAAGGATATAGTTATTCGTTGCCTGAAATTTATGCCGCTCGTGATGCAGGTCAAATACTTTGTTTGCGGATGGAAACTAATGACAGTTGCAACTTAAAATGCAAATATTGTTATTCCTATTTACGAAGAAAAAAACAAAGAGAAATGCCACTGAAGGTCGCTTGTGATGTTGTTGACCAAGCAGTTAAATTAGGGTTACGTTCTGTGGTTGATCTTGGCGGGGGAGAGCCTCTTTTGTATAAACATTTTTGGCCGTTTATCAAGCATATTAGTAATCACAATGTAACAACGGTTATTTTTACAAATAGCATGTTGATAGATGCTAAGATTGCAAAAAGATTGTTTGATTTTGGCGTATCAGTAATGGCCAAGCTAGATGGGAAGGAAGAAATTCAAAATCAGCTTACCGGGCCAGGCACTTATAAAAAAATTAGAGCTGGATTAGATCATTTATTAGATGCTGGCTTTGCAAAGCCAGATGGCCGGTATACAAGATTGGGTATTGCCCCCTGTGCTACTAAATTAAACTTATCAGAAATACCAGAAATTTGGCGTTTTGCAAGAAAAAACAATATTTATCCAAATATCGAGTGTGCGACAAAAATTGGAAACGCAACATCAGATATCACGCTAAATTATGATGAAGTCTGTTGGCTTAGAGAAACCTTAAAAGAAATAGACGAAAAAGAATTTAACATCAAATGGGCCACACCATATAGTGCGATTCCTGCGCATTCATGCGGAATTTTTTTATCAGGAGTTGCTATAAAAAGAGATGGCGGTATTGCATTATGTCCGGAAATGCCGTCTGTGACAAATTTATCTGATAAAACCCTGGCTGAAATTATTAAACAGCCACCATTTTCTAAGGCTAGGGATCTTGAGAACAATATTCAAGAGCCGTGCGCGTCATGCAAATTTTTTAGATTATGTCTTGGGGGTTGCCGTTCTAAAGCCTTAATTGATAAAAATTCTATTTTTGCATGTGATCCGTATTGCGTCTTATTAAAATCTAAAAATAATAAAAATAATTAAACTTATTTTAATATGGCAGTTAAACCAAAAATGAGAAAGTTAGAGATCCAGCTTACGCCAAGATGCAATATAGATTGCATCTATTGTGGGAATCCTAAAGAGAGAAAAAAACTCAACGAAACTCTCGATTTGCCAACTATTAGGAGATGCCTCGAGGAGCTCCAGCCAAAGCAAGTTTCTTTTACTGGTGGAGAGGTTTGTATGGCATGGGATACTTTATTGAAAGCAATGGATATTGCTAGAGAGTTGGGCGTTGAAATACATTTATCAACAAACTTAACCCTTTTAGATAAGAAAAAGATCGATATTCTTTGCGAAAAAGGCATGACGTCTATTCATACCTCTTTTAATGATTTGACGCCGGAGATGTCTTTTAAAGTTAGACGCACGACTAAGGAGCAAAGGGAAAACTTAATACGAAACATAGAATATCTTTCCAATAAAAAGTCAGTTTTTGTGGCGGCTGAAACCATATTGATTCCAGATACATATAAAAATATAGGGAAAATTCATAAATTTTTAGTAAAATTAGGAATTGATGAGCATCAAATACAAACACTTGTTCCAGTGGGAACAGCAGATTGGAACCTTATGCTAGGGCCCGAAGAGCTATGCGGAGCGATAGAAAGTGCCTGTGCTTCAAAACAGCCTGGTGTCGTAATGAATTTTTTGTGCCTTTATTTAACAAGGTGCACTAAATACGCTGAAAGAATTTATAAATTTGCAGAAATTAATGATGAAATTCAGTTTGGAAAATGTAAGGAGGGATTAGATTTGGCCTATATAAGATCAAATGGTGACATGTACCCATGTTTTATACTTTCCGTTGAAAACGCCCCAAATATATTTAAGAAGTCTCCTAAGGAAATATGGGAGAAAGACCCGCTTTTCACTTCGATCAGAGACATGAATGAAAGACCGCAAAAATGTAAAAGTTGTGAGTATTGGAAAAAAAATTATCCTACGGATAAGATTGTCTGCAGGAACGAATGTTGGACGTTGGCATTAATGGAAACCAAATCGCTCCGGAATCAGGCATTTAAAGTCTATGAGGATAAAATGAAAAATAAAAAAATAAAATAAACTTGTCGATGAAAAATTCTAAAAATAAAAAAATTAAAATAAATGGAAGCATAAATTCTGTCAACGAATTGAGGCTTGCTTTTGAGCGAAACAATATTAGAAAATCTTCTAAATTTTATAATGAAATTGAAGAAGTTACTAAAATTTATCCTATGCGTATTTCGCCACACGTGTTTAGACTATGCTTAAAGTCACCAGCAGTTTATAAGCAATTTATCCCGGATAAAAAAGAATTATCAGTTTACGATACGGCGACACTTGACCCTCTGAAGGAGAATCATAAAATGCCGGTGAAAAACCTAATTCACATGTATCCAGACAGAGTTTTGCTCCTCACGACTGATGAGTGCTTCAGTTATTGCCGCTTTTGCACAAGGAAGCGTCTGAAAAGGGATCATAAAAAGATTTCTACTGAGAATTTGAATAAAGCTTGCAGATATATATCAGAGCATAAGCAAATAAGAGACGTTATACTTTCCGGTGGTGATCCTCTCACCTTAAATGATTCTGAGCTGGAAGAGATACTCAAAAAAATAAGAAATATAAAAAACGTTAAAATTATCCGCATAGGAACACGAACTATCCTTTCATGTCCCAGTAGGATTACTGATAGGCTAGTAGAAATCATTAAGAAATATAAGCCTATATATGTTAATGTTCATTTCAATTCAGCAGACGAGTTCACTCAGGAATCCGTGATGGCCATAAAGAAACTAGTTGATAACGGAATCCCCCTTAATAATTTGGCAGTATTAATGAAGGGAATAAATAATTCAACCAAAGCAATCAAAGAATTATTTTACAGCTGCGTAGACAATAGGGTCAGATCATACTATCTCTCTCAATGCGATGAAGTTCAGGGCACAGAACATTTTTGGACAGATTATCAGGATATTTTTAAGATAGCCAAATCACTTATCGGGAATATAAGCGGATTGGCGATCCCGTATTTCATAGTTGATTGCAAGGGTCTAAAGGGAAAAGTAAGAGTTCTTCCAGATTTCTACACAGAAAGAGATGAAGAAAGTATCACGCTTAAAGCATTTAACGACAGATTATATACTTATAAAAATCTTAAAAAAATGAGTAAATAAATATGCTTGAAGAGATTTTTATTTATGATACATATTCAAGGGAGAAAAGGTTATTTAACCCCATTGAGTATGAGTGCGTTAAGATTTATACTTGCGGGCCGACGGTATACAATTATCCACATATCGGCAATTTACGAGCATATATTTTTTCCGATACATTGAGAAGGATGTTTGAATTTAATGGCTATGCAGTAAAGCATGTAATGAATATCACAGATGTTGGGCATCTTACTTCCGATGCTGATTCAGGTGAAGACAAGATGGAAGTTGGTGCGCAAAGAGAAAATCGCTCAGCTTGGGAGATAGCCGACTTTTATACTAAAGTTTTCAAGCAAAATCTTAAAGAGCTTAATATACAAGAGCCAACCGTATGGTGCAAAGCTACAGATCATATTACCGAACAGATCGCTCTTGTTAAGCTTTTAGAAAAAGGCGGATACACTTATCTGACATCCGATGGTGTATATTTTGATACTTCTAGGGTTAACAAATACGGGTATTTAGCTAGATTAAACGTAAAAGGCAATAAAGCAGGAGCAAGAGTTGGATTGAGCGATGAAAAGAAAAACCCTACTGACTTTGCTCTCTGGAAGTTTTCTCCCAAAGATCATAAACGTCAAATGGAATGGCAAAGTCCTTGGGGAGTTGGTTTTCCTGGCTGGCACATTGAGTGCAGTGCAATGGCAATGAATTATTTAGGAGACACAATTGATATCCACACTGGTGGTATTGATCACATTTCTATTCATCATACCAACGAAATAGCGCAATCAGAGTCTGCAACAGGAAAGCAGTTTGCAAAATACTGGATGCACGTTGCTTTCCTTACCGTTGACGGCAAGAAGATGGCTAAAAGCACGGGAAACTTTTACACACTTAAGGATATAGTTGATAAAGGTTACGATCCTCTTTCATTTAGGTATTTGGTTTTGACGGCAAAGTACCGCGCTGGTTTAAATTTCACTCTAAAAAGTATCGGCGCGGCTCAAGAGGCATTGAATTCTCTAAGACGATACATTGCTGAATGGGAAGACACTGTTTCAAAACCAGATGCCAAAGCCATTGATAAATTCAGGAAGTATATAAATGATGATTTGGACACTCCTCAAGCAATAGCATTCTTGTGGAAATTCGTAAGTTCGTCTATCCCCAACGCTGTTAAAAGAGCTACAATTCTGGAGTTTGATAAAGTTTTGGGATTGCGTTTAACCGAGATGAAAGAGATTGATATTCCTGATGAAGTAAAAGCTCTCGCCCAAAAAAGAGAATTGTTTCGCAAAGAAGGCAAATGGGCAGAATCAGACAAAATCCGCGAGGAAATTGAGTCTCGCGGATATAGAATAGAGGATACTACTGGGGGTTCGGAAATGAAAAAGATTTCTGTTTAACAAAAGGTTGCACAATAGCGTAGCAACTTTTTTTATTGCTTTTTGCTGGCATGGAATGAAGGTGGTATAATAATGAAATATTGTGTTGAAATTTTGCGGTGAATAAATAAAGGGACTTATATACAAAGTTACCCTAACAAACCGAGATTTACTTGTTTCTGAAATTCCGCCATATTAAAAACACCGATTAAAGCACGTTTTGGATCAGCTTGTCCTTTCAACCATTCCATAGCTTGTTTCTTGTAGCCACCGCCGTCTAGTAAAATAATTGTAGGAACGCCTATCTTAAAAATGTTGAAAATTGTAAAAGGATATTTTTCATCAACCGATCCGTTTGATTGTTGCCACTTACATTCAATTATTAAACCATCAGGAAACTTTGCCTGATTGATTACCAGAAAATCACATTTCCGTTTTGTTTCATAAATGCTCGTTCCGCAAGGACATTGTTTAGCGAATTGCTTACCACCGATAGATTTCCTATTTTCAAAAACTTGCTCCTTGTGATCCCAAAATTCCACATATCCGTTATCAACTAAAATACGTTCTACATATTTTTCAAGCGTATTCCCCGTTTTGTTTGCCTGTTTCCCACCAATAATCGGCACTACTGGCTCACTTGTAGTTTCTGATGATAAGCTCATTTTCTTTACCTCGCTGATGTGCTTTACAGGACACCGAACGAGAAGCTAATACTTTTTCTATATTGTAACCCTTATAGAGAGATCGCACAAGCTCCGTATCTGAATTAGAGAGCATAAAATAACCACCTTTTTTATCAATGACTTTGCAAAATTCCGACAATTTAATATGCTCGTTATCCCCGAACCCTTTACCGTTATATCCGTCATAAGTTTCGTGATAAGGAGGATCAAGGTAATAAAAATCATTCCGTTGCGGTTTAATCTGTAAAAAGTCCTGTTGTTTAATATCTGCCGTCTGCAAAACCCTTGAAACTTCCATTAAGTTTTTTTCATCAACGATTAGAGGATTTTTGTAATCACCCATAGGCACGTTAAAACCACCCTGACTATTGACCCGATACAACCCATTAAAACAAGTTTTATTCAGATAGATAAAAAGTCCAGCTATCCTAACTTTGTCCCGTTCTTTGAAAAGGCGAACCCTCGCTTTATAGTAATACTCCTTGTTATGATTTCTTTCGTGGATTTTCAGATAATGAATTAGCAGTTTTGGATCGTCCTTGACCGCCTGAAAGGTCAAAATCAAATGGAAGTTAATATCTGATAGATACGCCCTGTCTGGTTTTAAGGCGAAATACAAAGCACCACCACCTAAAAACGGCTCACAATAAGCGTTATACTCCTTTGGCAACCTTTTAATGAGTTCTGGCAGGATAGAACGCTTGCCACCGACCCATTTAAGGAATGGACGAGCTGTTGTCGTTTTTACCGCAGGTTTATTTTCGTTAGCTATGGCGTTTAATACCTCGTCAAAGCTATGCGGTAATAAG
>Ga0247841_10001062_pt1 | contig 65161 bp, 74 predicted proteins | sample LaCruzMarch2015__2_FD_192410 | JGI IMG/M metagenome (GOLD analysis project Ga0247841, IMG submission 192410) | Freshwater microbial communities from meromictic Lake La Cruz, Castile-La Mancha, Spain - LaCruzMarch2015_18m | ecosystem: Environmental > Aquatic > Freshwater > Lake | place: Spain...
TTATACTGCAGTTAAAACAGGAAGTGAGATTACAGGTAAGAAAAAAGTTGCTTCTTTAAAATTTGTAGCTAGCCAATCTGGTAGTGGTAGTTTTGAAGTGTCACAATCTAGTACAAAGTTCTCTGGTGAGTCAGGTGGTCAAGTTGTTGCTTACAAGATCAATAGTGTTTCTAGTCTTGGATACAGTGTTGGTGGAGCTGTAACAGGTCAATGTAATCGATGTAGTAATAATTATGGTTGTACAAAAGCAACTTTTACTGGAGCAGATGGTAGTTGTAAAAACCCAGTTGGAACAGTTACTTATACCCAGGATAATGATTGTCCAGAGATTGGTGATTCTGTTTTAGCCACATTGGGTGATAGTGGAAATAATGATAATTGTAATGGTTCGATTCAAGTTGGTTCGGTAAAATGTAATAGATGTAGTAAAAATTATGGATGTATGAGAGCTAAATTTTCTAGTTCGGATGGTAGTTGTAAAAACCCAGTTGGAACAGTTACTTATACCCAGGATAATGATTGTCCAGAGATTAGTGATTCTGTTTTAGCCACATTGGGTGATAGTGGAAATAATGATAATTGTAATGGTGTTTCTAATGCAAGTTTAAAATTTGAGGTGGCTTTTGCTGGAGTAAAACCAGGAGCAAAATGTATTGATAGTTTTTTACAAAAAGTAAAAATTAACTTTGCGAATAGATTGACTGGTACTAATCAAAATACTGAAACTAGTGCTTCTGTTGTTTCTTCTAAAAGTAATACTAGTGGTGATCAAGTATTCTTGATTTCTTCTAGTGGACTTAATGGTAATGCTTCGGATAATGTCTTGAGAGTTAAGGGTTATAAACATGGTCAAATGAGATATTGTACTAATAACCAAAAGTCAAAGGTCTCTAGTGATTCGCCATGTGAAATTAGTCTAAATAGTAGCAACACTTATAATTTTGCTGATTACGCAATATTGCCAGGTGATTTAGATAAAAATGGGGCAATTAATGGAGTTGATTATTCTCTTCTAAAATCAAATATAGATGATCTTACTAAGGTTGAGCCTGATTGTAATCGAGAGAACGTTAAAACAGCTGATCTTGATGGCAATGGTGTAGTTAATGGTAATGATATTACCTTATTTAAAAACTCAATCGGTTATAGAGATGACGAATAATATTATTATTTTAGATAAATAAAACTATGAATGAAAAAAACCAACTAATCAAAATCCTAATACCAGTAATTGCAGTCGTTATAATCTTTGAAAGTGTACTTTTAGTTTCAAGATTGAGTAATAATTCTAAAACTGCTGTTGTTGCTGATATAGTGAAGACTGAAGAAGCTACTAATTCTAGTGAAATTAAAAAGGTTGTTGATCCAATTTTGGCTTTAGTTTTTGCTACAGATAGTAAAGAAATGAAAGTGGGGAAGGCTTATAAAGTTGAATTAAATATGGTGTCTAAAGAAGATAAAACAATAGATGCCTTAGATACTTATATTAAATATGACCCAATGGCAGTGACTGTTTCTGGATTAACTTTTAATAGTAAATTACCTAAGCCAGTTTTAAGTAAAATTAATACTCAGAAATCAATGATAGAAAGTAGTATTTTAGTAGATACAAAACCTGGATATTCAATTAAGAACGGACAAGCAGTACAAATATTAAGTTTCACTGTTACACCTAAAAAAGTTGGTGTCTCAAATTTGGAAATAAGTACTGGTAATGATAATAAAAATTCTGCTACTATTATAGTTGAGAGTGTGACAAGTAAAGAGATACCTTTATCTGTCAATAAATTAGAAATTAATGCTATTAAGTAATCAATGAAAAAGACTGCCTTATTCTTAGTTATATTTATGTCAGCAGTTATGTTGATGGCTGTTAATGTAAAAGCTGTTAACGCTGTGGCTAAATTAACTTTAAGTCCTGCAAGTGGCAGTTATGGTAATGGGGAAACTTTTAAAGTGACTGTGGGAGTTGATTCTGGAACTGACGTTGCCGGTGCTGTGGATGGTTTGGGAACTTATGACTCAGCTAAATTGGAATTAACTGATATAAGCGAAGCAACAGATCTAATTTTTAAAAATGGAGGATCTCAAGGTTCCTGTTCAACTAAAAAGTCTGACGGTAAATTTAATTTTACTTGTTATGGTGAAAGTTCTGTTGATGACAAGATTATAAAAGGTAATTTAGTGGTTCTAACTTTTAAAACTAAAGCAGCTGGAACAGCAGCAGTTAATTTTACTTGTGCCAGCGGTTCAACTTCAGATTCTAATATCATTAAATCTTCAACTTCAACAGATGTAATTACATGTGCCAGTAATGATAGTGGTAGTTATACTATTAGTGGAACTGCTTCTACTACAACCCCTACCACAACAGCTACAACTGTGACACCAACTAAAGCGGCAACTAGTTCAACTGAATTACCAAAAACAGGGGCAGTTGGTTCTACTATCGGATTAATTGTTTTTGGGTTGTTTAGTGTGGCTGGAGCCTTCTTTTTAAAATTCCTATGAAAGGGAAGATAAATGTAAAAACTATTATTGTCTTGGTTATTTTGGTTCTAATTATTGTTTTGGGAGTTTTAGGTATAAATACTGTAAGAACATTTATGAGTGGTGCTGCCGGTGGAGCAGAACCTCAAAATGTGGTGGCTGTCAGCAACGAAGATGGATCTACTGCTAATGTAACTTGGACTTCAGATAAAGAAACAACAGGTATTGTTGAATATGGAACAAATCCTGCCAGTTTAATATTAAGAGTTGAAGAAACAGCAATGGCAACTAGCCATGATGTCACTTTGAATAATTTAAGATCAGGGGTTGTTTATTATTATAGAATTAGAGTGGGTGAAGAAATTTTTGATAATAATGGAGCTCAATATTCTTTTGAAACAAAAGGAACTGCACAATCTTCAACTAGTACTATTTCACCAACTACTCCTTCAACTGCGCCAGCAGAACCGGTTTTAAAACCAACTATAGCGTTGTCTCCAATTTCAACTGATTCTAGTGTTCCTATCACTACTAAAACTAGTTGTAATAGAACAACTGACTATAATAAAGATAGTGTAATTAATTCCTTTGATTATTTGTCTTGTATAAAAAGTGGGGGAACTGCTGAAGTTCCTGGTTCGACATCAACAATAACTACAGCTCCTGTAGTTGGTAATTGTGATAGTGGGTCTGATTATAATAAGGATGGTTCGATAAATAGTTTGGATGTAATTAAGTGTTTACAAGACAACAAGAAATAAGGTAAAATATCAGTCGTTTGTTAAAAGGAGGTGAATTAATGCCAATTATAGTAAAAAAGAAAAAAGGTGAATCAAAAGATGACATTATCGGAAAGTTTAGAAGATTATGTCTTGAAGAAGATATAACTGAAGAAGTTAAAAAAAGAACTGCTTACAGTAAACCTTCTGAAGAAAGATATGCTAAAAAGAAAGTAATTTTGTGGCGCGAAAAATGTCGCCGAAAAGCAAAAAATTCTAGAAGACATGCTTAAAGATAAACTAAAACAAGATAGTGTGGTTGCTTTGAAGAACCATGATAGTAAAAGGGTGGGCGTATTGCGTTTCCTAATATCTCTTATTGATAAGAAAGAAATGCAATTACCACCCAATACTATGACTGAAGTGGAAGAATTAGTTGTGTTGAGAAAAGAACTTAAGAATAAGGAAGAATCTAGAGAAATGTTTTTGAAAGCTAATAGAAGTGATTTGGTTTCTGAATTGGATTATGAAATTGTGGTTGTTAAAGAATATTTACCTCAAGAAATAAGTGAAGAAAAAATTAGGGAAGTTGTTTCATCTGTGATCGAAGAGAAAGGTAATAATTTTGGATTGGTGATGAGAGAAGTAATGGTGAGATTTGGAGGAGCAGTTGGTGGAGATGTTGTTTCTGCTATTGTTAAAGAAAAATTGAATGGATAATATTGTTTTAATTAATCATAATAAGAACTGGGGTTTGGACGAGCAATTGGTTTTTAGATTAGCTCAGAAAGCCTTGATTGAGAAAGGATATAAAAATGGCGTTGAATTGAGTATTTTTTTTGTGGGAAGAAAGAAAGCTAGAGATTTGAATATTGAATATCGAAAAATGGATTATTTTCCTCAAGTTTTGGGTTTTCCGATGTCAAAAGAAAAAGATGCTGATGGAATGATTAGACTGGGGGATATCGTGATTTGTACTCAAAAATTAAAATATGAGGTTTTTTTTCAAAAGAAATCTTTGGAAGAAGTTTTGTATAGTTGGTTGGTACATGGTGTCGAAAATTTGTTGAAAGGTTAAGGTTTTTAATTTTAAAAATAATTTTGCAGTGCTCACGCCCTTCGATAGTGCATCTCGGATGTTGCGCGCTTAAAAATTTTTTTTTAAATTTATTTAATTTAAAATTTACAAATACATTGATATAGTTACGATTATTGTAAAAGTAAGGCTAATTTGGTTTAATTTCTTGATGTCAGTTTTTCATTTAAAATATAGACCATTAAAAATTGCGGATTTGGATTTACCGGATGTTTCTGATATTTTGACTAAGATTTTGAAAGGTGATGACATTCCTCAATCGTTTTTGTTTTCTGGACCTAAGGGAGCGGGTAAGACTTCGGCGGCAAGAATTTTAGCCAGAGCGGTTAATTGTCTTGATCCAAATGGAGTTGAACCTTGTGGTAAATGTGATAATTGTTTGGAAATTTTGAATAATAGTTCTTTGGATATTATTGAAATTGATGCTGCGTCAAACAGGGGAATAGATGATGTTAGAGCCTTGAAAGATAAGGCATATTTAATGCCTAGTAAATTGAAGAGAAAAGTTTTTATTATTGATGAAGTTCATATGATGACTAAAGATGCTTTTAATGCTCTTTTGAAATTAATTGAAGAACCGCCAAAACACACGATTTTTATTTTATGTACTACTGATCCGGAAAAAATCCCGGATACTGTTTTGTCTAGATTGATAAGAGTTGATTTTAGAAAGGGAAATAAGAATGAACTTTTAAGCTCAATTAATAAAATTATTGAAGGAGAAAAAATTGAAATTGATAAAAAAGCTCTTGATTTGATTTTGGAAAAAAGTGATGGTAGTTTTAGAAACTTACAGAGGACTTTTAATGAAATGTACCTGAGTTTAGGTAAAAAAATAAATTTTTTGGAAGCAGAAAATTTTTATGTAAATAAAGGCGGTGACTATAGTGGTGAAGAAATGGAAAATGATTTATTTAACGGTGATGTTAAATTGATTTTGGGAAAATTGGAATTGTTGGCTGATAAGGGAATTGATTTTGGGAATTTTAGACAAAAATTGATGGCTTATTTTCAAAAGAAAATATTAGCTTATTTTGGAGTTGGTAGTGATTTAAAGAAATCTAAGCTAAGTTTAGTGGAATTGGATTTGTGGTTAACTTTGTTAATTAAGGCAGCAAAACAAGAAAAAGATGTAGACATTGACCAATTGCCATTGGAATTGGCGGTGGTGGAATTTTGTGAAAAGAAAGAAAATAGTAATAATAAAAAAGAAGAACCTAAGGAAAAAAAAACGGTTGAAACAAAGATTGTAATTGCTGAAGTTGAGAATAAAGAGGTTGAAAAAGAGTTGTTGACTGTTGAAGTTGAGAATATTGAAAATGAAGAACTGATAGTAGTTCAAGGAGCTTCTGATGTTGAATTGGAAAAAATCGAAAAAGAATGGGGAAATGTGCTTTTAGCTGTTAAACCTTATAATCATTCAGTTGAAGCATTTTTAAGAGCGGCCAGACCAAAATCATTTAAAAGTAACTTGTTGGTTTTAGAAGTTTTTTATCCTTTTCATAAAGATAGATTGGAAGAGGCAAAAAATCGAAAAATAGTGGAAAAAGGGTTAACTCATGTTTTTGGGGTTGATTTGGCTTTTGAGTGTGTTTTGGGTAAATCTAAAAGAGAACCTTTGGTTATTAAAAATGACACTCCGGTGGAAAATATTAGTGAGCAATTGGCTGAAGAAGGTAAAAAAGATCTTTATGATGTAGCTAAAGAGATTTTTGGGTGAGAACAAAACCCTTTTTCCCTTCGGGGCATTTCCCTTGAAAAGGGCAATCTCATTTTTTGTTATATAATAGTTTAGTTAAAAATTAATTTTAAAAAAAATATGTTTGATAAAGCAAAAATGATGGCTCAAGCCTTCAAATTAAAAAAAGCTGTTGAAGCTGAAGTTATTGAAATTGATGAAAATGGAATCAAAATTAGTGTTAGCGGTGATCAAAAATTAAAATTTTTATCTATAAATGGTTCTGAGAATAAAATTTTAGTTGACACTATTAATAAGGCTTTAAAAAAATCCCAAGAAGCCGCAGCTAGAAAAATGAAAGATATGGGTGGCTTGGAAGGTCTTTTTTAAAATATGGCAGAATTTCCAGCGGGGATTAAAAATCTAATTGCAGCCTTTGAAAGGCTTCCTGGAATTGGACCAAAAAGTGCTGGTAGATTGGTTTTTTATCTTTTAAATACTCCAGATAGTTACGTTAATCAGATGGCGGGATTGTTGGTGGCTCTAAAAAGAGACATTAAAATTTGTAAGAGATGTTTTTCGGTCAGTGAAGAAGACTTATGCCCAATTTGTCAGGACTCTAGAAGGAATCAACAAATAATTTGTGTGGTTGAAAGGGCTATTGATGTGATGGCAATTGAAAATATTGGTGGTTTTAAGGGTGTTTATCATGTTTTGGGTGGAGTAATTAATCCATTGGAACATGTTAGTCCTGATGATTTAAAGATATATCAATTAACGGAAAGAATTAAAAAATTAAAAAGTGAAGGGAATTTGGAAGATTTGGAAATAATTTTGGCGACAAATCCAACTATGGAAGGGGAAGCAACAGCTTTGTATATTAAAAAAAGAATTAATGAAATTGATGATTCTATTAAAATAAGTAGAATTGGAAGCGGTTTACCAATGGGGGCAGATTTGGAATACGCCGATCAGGCAACTTTAAGTCGGGCTATGGATGGAAGGAGAGATATCTAGATCATAGATTTTAGATCGTAGATCGTAGATAATTGGGTATGAGTCAAATTGCTGATGATTTTTTAAAGGGAGTTAAACAGCTGGGAAGTGAAACTGTGGAAAAAGCGGCTGAAGAAACGGGTAAAATATTTGAATCTGTGATTACTGGTAAAGAGCTTTTGGGGGATATTACTCCTATGACTGATAATGATTTGGAAAAGAGTCAGATTGAAGATGAAAGAAAAAAACAACAAGAAATAAATCAGTTGAAGTCGGAGATGGGACAAGGGAGAAATGTAGAACAAGAAATTGAACAAATTAGAAATCAAAAAGAAAGACAGGAAGAAGAGGAAGAAAAAATATTTTTGGAAAATATTAGAAGACAGAGAGAAGCGGAAAGACAGGAACAAATTGATGGAGGATTTGATTTGATGGCTCCAACTCATCATAAAAATAAGGGGGGAAATCCTCATAAAAAAAGTCAACCAAGTGATGATGTGATGTCTCAGACTAATGAATTTTCAAAGAAACCGGATTAGTGAAATCCCTCTAAATCTCCCTTTGACAAGGGAGACTTTAAATTTTGTATAATGAGTGATGAAGTTATATAACACCGCAACCAGACAAAAAGAGGAGTTTAATCCAATCAATGAAAAGAAAGTGGGGATTTACTCTTGCGGACCAACGGTATATTCTAGCCCACATATAGGTAATATGTACTCTTATGTTTGTTGGGATGTTTTAGTGAGAACACTAAATTATTTGGGATATGGGACTGATTGGGTGATGAATATAACTGATGTGGGGCATTTAACTTCGGATGCAGATAGTGGTGAGGATAAATTTGTGAAACAGTCGAAGAAACTTTATATAGAGTGTAAAAAATGTAAAGAATATATTTTGTTAGGTGGGGCGACGGAAATTCCAAAATTTTTAAATTGTGTTATTAATTGTAGTAATTGTGGTTTTGAAACTACATTTAATACAGAAGATGTTAAACATATAAAGAATCTTACAGTTTGGGAAATTGCTAAGAAATATGAAGTGGAATTTATGGAAAATTTGAAGGCTTTGAATATTAATGTTCCAAATGAAATGCCTAGAGCGACTGAAAATATTCAGGAACAAATTGATTTGATTAAAAAAATTGAAGCTAATGGTTTTACTTATAAAACCAGCGATGGAATATATTATGACACTTCTAAATTTGTTGATTATGGAAAATTTGCCAATTTAAATTTGGAAAAAATAAAAGAAGGGGCAAGGGTTGAGGTGAATGAAGAAAAGAAAAATCCAACTGATTTTGCTTTATGGAAATTTTCACCAACTGATGAAAAAAGGCAGATGGAATGGGAATCGCCTTGGGGTATGGGTTTTCCTGGTTGGCATATTGAATGTACGGCTATGTCGACAAAAATTTTAGGTGAGACTTTTGATATTCATACTGGTGGAGAAGATCATATTCCGGTTCATCATACTAATGAAATTGCCCAAGCGATGGCTGCTTTTGGACATAATACGGCAAATTATTGGATGCATAATGCGTTTATCACTTTTAAGGGAAGTAAAATTAGTAAATCGAGTGGAGGACTTTATACAGTTAAGGATTTGATGGATTTGGGTTATGATCCAATGGTTTTTAGGTATATGGTTTTAAGTTCTAATTATAGAAAAGGTATCGAGTTTTCTTTGGATTCACTGAAAGTTGCTGAAATAAATTTAAATAAATTAAGAAGTTATAGAGTTGAAGAGAATGGAATAGTAAATGAAGAGATAAAAAAAGAATTTGTGGAAAAAATTTCGGATGATTTGTCTATGCCAGAAGCTTTGGCAATTGTTTGGAAAGTGGCTAAATCAGATTTAGATTCTAATAATAAATGGGCAACTTTATTGGATTTTGATAAGGTTTTAGGATTAAAATTGGATGAAGAGGTAAAAGAAGAAGCTATTCCTGAAGAAATAATAAAATTAGCCCAAGAGAGAGAAAAAGCTCGACAAAATAAGGATTGGGGAGAATCAGATAGGTTGAGGGGTGTTATAAAAGATAAAGGATATCTGGTTGAAGATTTGAAAGATCAATGTAAAATTAGGAAATTAAAGTAATTGCCAAAAAAAGCTTAATATGTTAATCTAACTAGTTCATGAAAGTAAGTAAAAATAAATACCAAATAGTTGTGGTTTTAAACTCAAAAACCGAAGACAAAGAAAAAACATTAGAAAAGTTGTATTCTTGGATAGAGAGCAACGATTCTGAAATTGTTAATAAAGACCACATGGGTTTGAAAGAATTAACCTATGAGATTAAAGGTCAAAACAAAGGTGATTTCTGGGTTCTAGACGTTGAAAGTGATAAACCTTTAAAATTGAAAGAATTTAATCTATTATTAAATAGAGAAATAAATATTATTCGTTATTTAATTTTGAAAAAGTAAGAGAGAGGAAAAAATATGCCAAGTAGATGTCTCAATAAAGTAATGTTAATTGGTAACTTAACTCGTGATCCAGAGCTAAGATATACTCCAGGTGGAATGGCTGTTGTTTCTTTCGGTTTAGCTACCAACCGTGTTTGGGTTACTAAACAAGGTGAAAGAAAAGAAGATGCTCAATTTCATCGAATTGTAGCTTGGAATAAGCTCGCTGAATTATGCTCCCAATTATTATCTAAAGGTCGAAGAGTTTATGTTGACGGTAGAATTCAATATAGAGAATTTGCTGATCAAGATAACAATAAAAAACAAATTGCTGAAATAGTCATTGATGATATGATCATCCTTGATAACAAAGGTAATGGAATGGATCATGATGATCATATGGTTGGTAATTTTTCTGAAGTCGCCGATACAGCAATTGTTAATGAAGAAGCTGCTGGTGTCATTGATGACATAATCATCCCAGATGATATTATCGATACTAAACCAGAAGAAGTGTTAGTTACTGAAAAAAAGGATGAAGAAATTCCTTTTTAATAAAATAAAAAATTATGCTTAAAAAGAAAAAAAATAGTTTATTAGCAGCAAAGAGAAAAGGTAAAGAAAAGAGCTGTCCTTTTTGTAAGGATAAAGCTGCCCTTTGTTGGCAAGATTATGAAAAATTAAAAGAATACTTGTCTCCTAGAAGTAGAATAATTGCTTCTCAATATAGTGGTGTTTGTTCAAAACATCAAAAAAGAGTTGCTCAAGTAATTAAACAAGCTAGACATTTGGCTTTATTACCTTTTACTACTCAGTAAATCCCTCTAAATCTCCCTTTGACAAGGGAGACTTAATTTGTAAATTTTAAACCCTCCGATGTTTCGGAGGGTTTTTTGTTATAGAATAATAAGAGATATGAAATCAAAAGTAATGGCCCATTGGGTAATCAGACTAACTAGTGATTCTAAATTGTTTGTAAAAGTTGGTGATGTTGTGAATGAAGGTGATAAATTGCTGACTATTTCGAAAAAATCAACAAAGTCTTTTTTTGATCCTCAAATAGCTAAATTACCGATTAGTGTGAGAGATGAACTTAATCATTTTTTTGATGGTAAATTTTTGAATAAAGGAGACTTGATTTATAAAACAGGAACCTTATTTCCAGTAAAGATATTGTCTCTAGACAGTGGCTTTTTTTTGAAAATAGATGAATTTGGAAGTATTCACTTAGAAAGTGAAGAGAAAAAAAGTGAAGACATAGAATCACCAATTAAAGCTGTGGTGGCAAAGATTGAGGATGATAAGTTGGTTTTAGAATTTGAAGCAATAGAATTTAATGGGGAAAGCTTAGTTGACGGAAAGACTTGGGGAGAAAGTAATTTTGAGATTATTAATGGATTAAATAATATTAATGCTAATAGCAGTGGGAAGGTGATACTTACTGAGGAAATTAATCAGTCTTTTTTGGTTAAGGCAAAAGTTTTGGGAGTGGTTGCAGTTGTGACTATTAAAAATGATTCTAATTTTGATAAAATTAATACTAGTCTTCCAATCTTAGTATTAGATGAAGCTGAATGGTATAAGTTAAGGGAATATCAGGGAGAAGATAGACAAGTTTTAGTTAATACTAAGGCGGGAAGATTGTTAATAGTGGTAGAATAAAAAATATGAAAATGAAAAATATAAGAAATCTTGCCTTATCTTTGGTGGTTTTAGTTGTTGTGTCCTCTGTAAGTTTTAAAATTGGAAGAGATGGACAATCAATAGCAGTGGGAAGTGGTGATCAACTTAATTTGTCTTTAATGTGGAAAGTAAAAGATAAGTTGGCTCAAAATTATTTGGATAAAAGTAAAATGGATGATAAAAAGATGCAGTACGGAGCAATTCAAGGGATGGTGGCATCTTTGGATGATCCTTATACTGTATTTTTGCCACCAGATGAAAATAAAAGCTCCAATGAAGATCTTGCTGGTCAATTTGGTGGAGTAGGTATTTCTTTGGGTTATAAAGATAAAACTTTGGCGGTTATGTCACCAGTTCCTAAAACTCCAGCTGAAAAGGCAGGGGTTAAAGCAGGTGATTTAATTTTAAAAATTGTTGATAAGGATAAAAAAATTGATAAAGACACCACAGGAATGGCTTTGGAAGATGCTGTAAATATAATTAGAGGTAAGGTTGGTACTGATGTGACTTTGACTCTATTGAGAGAAGGTGGTAAGTCTACTTTTGAAGTGACTTTAAAGAGGGATAATATTGTGGTTCCAAGCGTAGAATTGGAATGGAAAGAACAAGGTAATAAAAAAGTGGCTTGGGTGAAAATGTATAAATTTACTGATGAATTGAATAAACAATGGCCAGAAATTGTTGATCAAATTAAAAAAGAAGAAGGTAAATCTAATTATGGTGGAATTGTTCTTGATTTAAGAAACAATCCAGGTGGATTTTTAGAAACAAGTGTAATGATTGCTTCTGATTTCATTAAAGAAGGAGTTATTGTTAAGCAACAATCATCAGATGGGACAACTCAAACTTATAATGTTGAACCTGGTCGCGGCGGTCTTTTAAATGATAAATTGGTGGTTTTAGTTAACGGAGGATCCGCTTCGGCAGCAGAAATTTTGTCAGGTGCCTTAAAAGATTATAGTAGAGGTAAATTGGTTGGTGAAAAGACTTTTGGTAAGGGAACTGTTCAACAACCAGAGAATTTTAGTGATGGTAGTGGAATTCATATAACTATTGCTAAATGGTTATTACCTAATGGAGCTAATATTCACAAAGTTGGAATAAATCCTGATGTTGAAATAAAAAGTGATCCAAATTCTAAGGATGATGTTCAACTGAATAAAGCAGTTGAAGTATTATTGCAAAAATGAAAACAATAAAGGGAGTTGCTATAGGTCTTTTTCTAGGATTAACGGTGATGTTTTTGATTTTTAAATTTGGGATAAAAAAACAAGAAGTCATTAATTTAAAGAGAGAAGTGGTTGATGAGGAATCAGTTGTAACCAGGGTGGTGGAAAAAGCAACTCCAAATGTGGTTACGGTATCAATAAGTAGGGTTAATGATACGGGTTTGGATTTTTTGAATAATAGTCAGCCACAACAAAATGTTCAACAAGATATTGGTTCTGGATTTATTATTAGTAGTGACGGTTTGATTGTGACTAATAAACATGTAGTGGCTGATACGGCAGCTAAATATAAGGTGGTAATTGGTAAAGATGATGTTCAGGATGTGGTTAATATTTATAGAGATCCGGTTAATGATTTGTCTATTTTAAAAGTAAATAAGACTGGATTAAGTTCTTTGCCATTAGGGGATTCAGACAAGATTAAAGTTGGTCAAATTGTGGTGGCTATTGGGACTGCTTTGGGTGAATTTAGATCAACAGTGACGACTGGAGTGATTTCAGGATTAGGAAGAGGAATTACGGCAGGTTCTGCTGTTGAAGGCTCTGAGAGACTGGAAAATGTTATCCAGACTGATGCAGCTATTAATCCTGGTAACTCTGGTGGACCTTTAATTAATTCATCAGGGGAAGTGATTGGAGTTAATGTGGCAGTGTCTCAAAGCGGTCAGAATATTGGTTTTGCTTTACCTATTAATTTAGTTAGAGACTCAATAAATAATTTCAAGACTACTGGGGAATTTGAGAGACCTTCTTTAGGGATTGCTTATAAAATGATTTCAAAACAGGTAGCATTGTTAAATAAAGTAACTGCGGGGGATTATGTTCAAAGTGTTGTTGCTGGAAGTCCTGCGGAAAAAGCAGGGATTAAACAAGGAGATATTATCACTGAAATAGATGGAAACAGAATGGATGATGATAAAAACACTTCTTTGGTAAATATCGTTAACCAAAAAAAAATAGGGGATGAAGTGACGATAAAATTTTGGCGAGATAATAGTGAACAAATTGTAAGCGCTAGATTGGAAAAAAGGGCTAATTAAAAATCTAATTTCTTGATCTTGGCTAATAAAGTTTCTTTTTGAGTGGTGTTAAAGTAACCTTCAATTTTGTCCTTAAATTGGCAATTTTCAAAAAATAATAAACAAGGTAATTCTTTAATTCGATATTGGTTAATTAATGTTTTGTCAATATTAATGTCGATCCTGTTATATAAAACATTTTTTTTGAATAATTCACGAATAGGGATGGAGTTGATTAAACACATAGTAGCGGTCGAATCGAAAACTTCAAAAACCATGGAGTTGTTTTCACTAATTAATGATTGAAAATAGGAATAAGAGATTAGAGAAGTTTTGTTGGTTGATTGAGCACCAAATCGGTCGATAAATAAATCTGAAGTTTTTCTTTTGTCTTTTTCATATTCTTGTTTAATAAATTCGAGATCTTGGCCTGTGGCGACTTTTATGGCTCCAACAGGACAGGCTTTAGCGCATAAACCACAATTAGTACATTTGGATTCATTAATTTCTAAGGTTTTTGTATTTTTATTCCAGGTGATAGCTTTTGTTGGACAAACAATTGGGCCATCACATTCTGATGAGTTATCACAGATTTTAAAGTTGATTATGGCTGGCATTTTTATTTTAAATTTATTAAATCATTAACAGTTAAACCGTCCCAAATAGTGAGACTGTTATTTTTATCTTTTATTTTGATGAGTTTAGTTAGTTCTTTTTCTAAAAAAGATATTTTATTTTTATTCCAACTAATTTCTGAGGAACAATTTATGACAAAATCAACTAATTCTTTTAAATTGTTGAATTTCCAATCTATTTTATATTGGCTTTTTCTTTTTAATTTAAATAATCTATTAGAGATTGCTTTTTTTAGAGACCAAATTGAATGTTTAACGACGACTGAATGATCAAAATATTGAAAATTATTATAGACGATATTAAATATGGATTGGACTTGATTGGCTGGTTGGGTTGGATCAATTATTATTAATTGACCATTCTTTTTAAGGACACGATTAATTTCTTGCAAAACTAAACCTTGTTTTTGGACGGAAATTTCGTGGAAACATAAAATCATTAAAACGGTGTCAAAATTATCTTTAGGATAGGGAATATTTTCGCCATTGGCAATGGAGAATTCTAACTTTTTTTCTAATTCTTTGGTGAGTTTATTTTTGGCAGTTAAAATTGATTTTTTATTGGTATCTATGGCAATATATTTAGAAGATAAGGGAGCTAAAAGAAATGCTTGTCGGCCTTGACCGCAGCCAATTTCCAAGATGTTTTTATCTTTAGGGTTTATTAAATCAATTAATTTTTTTCCTTCTATTTTTTTTGAGTCTATTATCATATATTTATTGATATTCAGGCATATCGACCATATCAAAATAAGTGCCTTTGAAATCGGATTCTGGCAGATTGAGTTCGGAGCCAAAAAATTTAGTTAAGGCAGGATATTTTTCTTGATTTAATTCAACGGTTTTTATTAAAACATCAACAAAACCAATTGTTTGTGGGTTGTTTAATTCTAGAATGGCTCCGGCATAATAATTAGATTCCCAAAAATCTTTAAAATCATTAGGGTCAAAAACGCGGGATAAAAGACTGGAAGCGACATGAATTTGAGCCCCGACTTTTGAATCGACCTGCTCACAAGCATGACATTGTCTGGCAGTTTCAATACCTCGATAAATACCTCTGGTGATATCTTTGATATTTGGGTTATGGGTTGGGTTTGAGAAAATATTGGTGATATCGGTTGAAAGATTTAAATCTTTGCCTTGATCATAAATTAAAGCGGAGACAATATTTGTTAATTCGGCAGCACTTTTTTGATTATCTTGGCCGGATTCGTTATTGGAAGATATTCCGGTATATAAAACTGAATTTTTGGCAGTAAAATCGAGTCCAATTGAAAATAAATCTGGAAAATTTTCTCTGTTTATTGGTTCAATGGAGACGGAATCGAATTGTTGATTAATTATTTCTTTTAATAAAGATCCATTAATAGGGGAGACTTCTATATTTTGGTGTTCAATAGAATTCTTTAAAGAATTTTTATAACTATTGATCCAACTTGGATTCATTTTTTCTGTCATTTTTTTTAAATTAAAATTATATTGTCTGGATAATATCAGGGTACTTTTAATAATACAAAAAACGTCACATATGTCGACATTTATGTTATAATTAATTATGATCATAAAACAAAAGTTAACAAGTGAATTGGAAGAAATTTTTCAAAATTTAAATTTAGATGATAAATCGGCGAGGTTTTATTTGGATTGTTTAATAAACGGTAAAACAACCATCAATCGAGTTTCAAAAAACATTGATGTGGCCAGAAGCACCTGTTATTTAATTTTAGAAAAATTGAAGGCTTTGGGTTTGATAATTGAAACACCATTTGGGAAAAAGAGAAGTTTGCTGGCTCAAGATCCAAATAACTTGATTAACCTACTAAAGGTGAAAAAGGAAAATTCTGAGAAAGCCTATGATTTGGTGCAACAAATTTTGCCGGAGCTTAGCCCTTATTCAAAGGTTAGCGTTGGTACAAAAGTTAGGTTTTATGAGGGATTTGAGTCAATTAAACAGATTTACAACGAATCTTTGGAAGCGGAATCTATTTGTGTTTTTTGTTTGACTCAAAATAGTAATATTGAATTTAAAAAGTTTATTGAAAATTATATGAATAGGCTTATTAAGAAAGGAATTAAGACTTGTGAAGTGGTGACTGATTATGAGAGTGATATAGAATATAAAAATAAATTTACGACTAATTTAAACAAGATTATTTGTGTTCCAAGAGATTTTTGTGCAGATACAGATTATATGCTTTGGGATAATAAGGTGGCTTTTATATCGTTTAAAGACCAAATATATACAGGGATAATTATTGAAGACCAAGAAATTGCTAATTTTGAAAAAAAGAGGTTCGATTTACTTTGGAAATTATTTACTAGATAAAGCTGATTCAGTCTTTTTATCTATTTCGTCTAAAACGGTCAATTCTAAGAATAAATCATCAAGTTCACCTTGCATGATTCGATCAAGATTATTGAATGATTTATCGATACGGTGATCTTTAACCTGGTTTCTTGGATAATTGTAAGTACGAATTTTGTCAGCACGGGTGGATTGACTGATACCTGAACGGCCAGCAGAAACTTCAGATGCTCGTTTTTCTTCTTCAATTTGCCAAAGTTTATTCTTAAGGAGTTCAATAGCGATTTCTCGGTTTTGTTGTTGGTAACGTTCAGTTCTGACATCAAACATTAAACCAGTAGGTTTGTGGACTAAATGAACTGCAGTTGAGACTTTGTTAACATTTTGACCACCATTACCACCGGCACGGCAAGCAGTGATGGTAACGTCTTCCATTCTAAAATTAACTTCTTTAGAGTCGATTTGAGGCATGATAGCGATAGAAGCAGTAGATGTTTGAATTCGGCCACGTTTTTCGGTGGTAGGGATTCTTTGAACACGATGAGTTCCAGCTTCGTATTTGAGCTGATTGTAGGCATCAAAACCGGATATTTTGATAATCTTGTCGTCGATTTGAGTGACTTTCCAACCAACTTTGTTGGCATAGCGAATATACATATCCATTAAATCCTGAGACCAAATGGTAGCTTCGGTGCCACCAGGACCTGGATGGAACTCCATGATAGCGATATTAGTATTAATATTTGTCATAAAATAATTTGTTTTTAAGCATATCTCCGATAAATCGGAGTCTTGTTTTTAGGGTAATTTTATTACTTCGTTCAAAATTTCACCTAAAAAAAAGAAAAAACCGTCAAATTTATAATAAATTCTGACGGTTTTTAAGTAGCTAGTTTGATTTTTTGACAGCCTTTTTAGCAGCAGCTTTTTTGGCTGCGTTAGCTTTACCGACAGCCATTTTTTCGTTGAATTTATCGATTCTTCCTTTGATGTCAACGAATTTTTGTTGACCAGTGAAGAAAGGGTGACATTTAGAACAAACGTCGACGTCGATTTTTTCTGCGGTTGAACCGGTGGTAATTTTATTGCCACAAGCACAAGTGATTTGGCATTTGTCAAAATATTGAGGATGAATTCCTTGTTTCATAGTTAGTTATTATATCAGAATAAGTTACTTTTTTAAAATCTCAATTAATTCATCAAAATTAATGGAGTTTTGGTCTTTGGTGTCTAAGTTTTTTAAAGTTATCTTATTGGTTTTGACTTCATCACTACCGATGATGGCAATATATTTTATGCCTAAATCTAGGGCATATTTAATTTGTTTGCCTAAGTTTTGAGCAGTAGGGTAGATGATTGAGGAAATCTCTTGATTGCGAAGCTGGGAAACTAATTGCAGACTTTCTTTTTCGGTTTCGCTTCCAAAATTGACAACCAAAACTTTAATTTTGTTTTTAACAGCAATTGGAACTAGATTTAACTCTTGGATTACATCGACTATTCTGTCTAATCCAAAAGAGTAACCAACAGCAGGAATGTCTGGACCACCAAGTGAAGAAATTAAATTGTCATAACGACCGCCGCCGCCAATAGATCCGATTTTTGGTTCTTCGACACTGGTTTCAATAATTGGACCAGTGTAATAATCTAAACCACGAACTAGGGTAGGGTCGAATTTGTAATAGTCTTGAAGGACTCCAAACTGGGAAATTTTTTCGATAACATTTTTTAAATACTCGTCTGGTTGAGCTGATTTGATATAGTCAAAAACCTGGTTAATCTGGTCAGTAGGGATACCTTTTGAGATGAGTTCATTTTTTACTCCATCTTCACCAATTTTGTCTAACTTATCGATAGATTGTAGTACGGTATTTTTTTGATTTTCAAGCCCTGATTGGCTTAAAATTTGAGATAAGACAACTCGGCTGTTTAATCGGATAGTGAATTTTTTAAAGCCTAATTTGGTGAGAGCAGTGTAGATGATGGCAACTAGTTCAGCTTCGTTGATTGGTGATGGTTGTCCAAAAATATCTATATCACACTGGGTGAATTCTCGGTATCGGCCTTTTTGAGGTTTTTCGGCTCGATAGACTGGTTGGATCTGATATCGCTTGAAAGGAAGCTGAATTTCATTTTGATAAATAGCTAACACTTTGGAAACAGGAATGGTTAGATCATAGCGTAGACCAACTTGACGATCACCGTTGTCTTTAAACATATACATTAATTTTTCGGCTTCATTGCCGGCACTATCTTTGTCAGTTAGGGTTGAGGCATATTCTAGGGCTGGAGTTTCAATTGGAAGAAATCCAAAAGTTTCAAAAGTTTGCACCAAAATATCCTTAACATAGTTTCTGATGACCATGTCTTTTGGTAAAAAGTCTCGAAAGCCTTTTAAAGTTTGGGCTTTAATTTTTGATTGATTCATAGTTGAATTTTAACATTTAAAGATTCATTATTTGTGATTATTTCACATGGGCCTTGGATGAAGGCTTTTTTAAAAGAATTATTCTTATAATCGATTGAAATTTTAATAGACATTCCAGAAGGTTGAATAATTGGTATCAAATTAATTGAAGACTTTCTATTTTTTACTAAAACAAGGCCTAGGGCTGTACTACCACTGCCGCAAGCAGTTTCTAAGAATAAAGTGTCTATTTTTCTAACATAAACTACTGGTGTAATAAGATATTGTTCTTTCTTTTGATTGACATAAATAATACCAACAGCGGAAAGCTTATTTAAGTTTAATTGCTCAATTCTAGATTTGGCTTGTTTTTTTATTTCATCAGTCGAAAGGTTTTCTATTTGTTTGTAATTGAAGTTAATTAAGTGATAAATACCTTGCATTTCTACAAGAAACTCGGTTGAATTAGTATTTGGTATTGATATAACTTTATTAACATCATTAAAAATAGGCATTTCTGAGTATGTTTCACCATTTTTTCTAATTCCAGCTTTTAGGTAATTTTTAACTCCAGATACTTTTAAATTAATTTTTCCTGGTCTACCTTTTAATAGAATAAGAGCAGCACTTCTAGTGGCGTTGCCGCAAAATTCACCACCAGCCATGGTTAGTTTATTTTTCTCTAAAAAGCCAACTTGTTCAACATTTGGGTATAAATTCATTATTAAATTATTTAATTTTTTTCTTTTGATGGGGATTATTTACGGCACCAAAAATTAGACAGGTGTCATTGCCTCCTGGTCTGATGATATTAAAAATAATTTTTTTTGATTTCATTTTCTTCATAATTTTATTTGAATTAATAATTAAAACACTAAAAAACCCGCCAGTTGGCGGGTAACAGACACGTTAAAAACCACCAACTCAAAAGTTAGTGTAATGATGGTTTTGTAAAAAACGTGTATTTATCATTGCTGGTATTTTACAATATAATGTATTTATGTCAAATATTGTAATAAATAAAAATAATTGGAACCTAATAGTTGATTTGAATGGAGGAAGGATAGTTGAATTGAGTTATAAGGATCAAAAAATATTGGGTACTTTTAATAGAATTGATGGAAAATCTGGTAATACTCATGTGTGTGTGCCTAATTTTGCGGCTGAAGGAATGGAGAAATATGGGTGGTTGTTTCATGGACCATTTAGAAATATTGAGTGGACAAATCTAGGAGACGGATCGATAATGGCGGAGAGTTTGGGTTTGAGAGTGGAACAGAAATTTAGTTTTGAAGATGAAAAATTTAGACATCAAATAAAAATAAAAAACGAAGGCAAGGAAAGTATGCCTATTAATTTGGCAATTCACAATTATTGGGATTGTGAATTTGGTTGGGAAGATTTGAAATTGAATGAGAAAAACATGAGTAATGAAGTAAAGATTAGTGATGATGTGGAATTAAAAGAGATTAATCAAATAGAAATAACTGGTAAAGAAATGATTTTTTGGAAAACTGGTGGTTTTAAATATGCAAAGCTTTGGACTGGTTTTAAAGAAGAGAATAGTAATAAAACATATGATCAAAAATATGTATGTATTGAACCGGTTTGGGAAAAAGAGGGAAGTGTGGATTTGGGTTTGAAAATGATTGCTCCAAAGGAAGAGACAAACTCCTTTCAAGAGATCTATTTTAAGTAACTAACTGGTGGGTAGCATACCGGACTTGAACCGGCAACCTCAGCTTTCACAGAGCTGCGCTCTAACCAATTGAGCTAATGCCACCATGAGGTTTGCTCATTATTATACTAGAAAAAGGTTGATTTGTCTGTAAGACTACTTATCTTGGGTAATTATTTTTAAGGCAGAAAAAGTTTTAGCTATTTTTTGGTCTGGGGTAATAACAACGATTACTTTATCTCCGGAAACTAAATTTTTGATATCGGATTTTGTGTTTGATTTATTAAAAACAGTGGTTGTAGTATCGGTTTTTATTTGGAATTGATTATTTTTGTTTTTACTAGGAATCAGAACAAAAATAGGAGATGACTTGGAAATGTCGACTATTTTACCGATAATCACTTGGTTATTATTAGTGATTGTCTTAAGATCACTGATTATTAAACGTTTAACAGTTAAGGTGTCATCAGAGTTTAAATAGCCCATAGCTAAAACATCTTGACCGACTTTGATTTTATCTAACTGTGTTTTATTTTTTTTAGCGTCTATAAAAACAGTAGTGTCATCGACACTTAGAGATTTTGGACTATTTTTATAGTCAATGGTGATTTGAGTACCGTTAATTTGAGTGATAGTGCCAACAAATGATTTTGGGGAATTAGTATCTTTTTTTTCTGAATCATCTCCAATCTGTTGAAGTTTTTCTTTAACTTTTTGTTGAACAACTTCTCTAATTTTTTGAATATCTTGAAGGTTGTTTTTATCGGCTGCCGGGGTGGCAACTTCATTGCTTACAGCTAAACTGTTGGTTGCAGAAATTAAAAAAAGAAAAATGATTACTAGTGTTTTCATAATTAAATTTTTGCGGTGGAATAGGTAATACTTAATTGTGTTTCGATTTGGTTATCATCGCTTTCAATTGCGGTTAAGTTAATTTCATTAACACCACTTTCAAGGTCAATGGTAGAAGTGAAAGAACCTGAACTGTCGGTGACAGCAGTGTATGAATTCTTTAGGGTGGTGATTATTATAGTGCTGTTTACAGGAGCAGAACCTTTGATGGCTATTTTTGAGGTGGAGACAATAGTGTTATTTTCAGGGGAAGTAATAACAATTTTGTTGTTTTCTTGGTTTTGACTGATATCGACAGTAGGAGTTACCTGATTTGCTTCAACAGTCATAGTTGGAGTGATGTTATTGGTGTTGTTTGATGGGGTTTTATTTTTTTGGAGAGCAAAATAACCGCCGGTAACACCGAAGCCTAAAAGGGCACCTAAAATGATTGCTAAAAAGAGTTCTTTGATCATGGATTACCCTAAATGATATCACAAAAAGGCTGAGAATGATGATAGAATTAGCCTATGGAAATCAGAATATTAGGAACCCAAACAGCTTATTTTAAAGGTAAAAAAGAAAATGTGTTGATCAATCCAACAAAAGAAATTTTGGAGGCAAATAAACATCCTTCTAGAATTGTGATTTTTACATCAGAAAGTTTTGATGATCTAACTTTAAAAACAGAAGCAATTATTATAAGAGGATCAGGAGAATACGAAATTGGTGGAGTAGAAGTGACTGGTTATAACGCTGCTGACGGAAATACTATTTATCTGATTAATCATGAAGGTGTTAGTGTTGTGGTTTTAGGTGAACTAAAACAGATGTTGACTGAAAAGAGAATTGAAAAAATGAGTAATGTTGATGTTCTATTAGCTCCAGTAAAAATCGGAAATGAGGTTAGTGGTAAAGCAATATTGAGTTTGGCTAAAAAGTGGGGAGTAAATTATTTAGTTCCAGCTGGTTGGACAGATGACAATGAATCTTTAGTTAAATTTTTGGATGTTGTTGATGAAGAGGGTGCTGAACAATTGGAATTCTTAAAAGTAGAAAAGAGTGATTTACCAGATGGATTGGAAGTAAAGGTAATAAAGAAGGTATAATACCCTTATGAAGGATGTGATTAAACTACCACCAAGTTCGGAAGAAGCCGAAGTTTGTGTGTTGGGTTCGATTTTGATTGATAATGACGCTATTTTGGGTGTTTCTGAATTTTTAAAGCCTGAACATTTTTATAACTCTAATTATGGAAACGTCTTTAAGGGAATGATGAGTCTTTATGAGGATAGACAGCCAATAGATATTGTTACAGTTTCGGAAAAATTAAAACAACTTAAATTACTTAAAACGATTGGTGGAAAAGCCTTTTTGGCTAGATTAGCTAATGAAGTTCCTACTTCAGCTAATGTTGAGAGTTATGGAAACATAATTAAAGCTTTATCGGCTAAAAGAGAATTAATTTCGGCAGCTGGGCGAATTACAGAGAGAGCTTTTGATGAGGGATTACCATCAGATCAATTATTGGATATTGCGGAACAAGAAATATTTGCCCTTTCACAAAAACATTTAAAATCAGTGCCAACTTCATTGAAAGAGGTATTAACTGCCAGTTTTGATAGATTAGATGAATTACAGAAGCTAGGAAGTGGTCTAAGAGGGGTTCCGGCTGGTTTTAAGGGTTTAGATAATATCTTGGCGGGAATGCAGGATAGCAACTTATTAATCTTGGCGGCTCGTCCTGGTGTGGGTAAAACAGCTTTTGGTTTGAATATTGCTCGTCATGTGGCGGTTGAAGAAAAATTACCAGTTTGTATGTTCTCATTGGAAATGAGTAAGGAAGAGTTGGTAGATCGTTTATTGGTTCGTCAGGGATTAATTGATGCTTGGAAATTGAAAACAGGTCAATTGTCAGATAGTGATTTTGGCTCTTTGTCTGAGGCTATGGGAGTCTTGGCTGATGCGCCTTTGTATATTGACGATACACCTGGTTTAACAGTGACTGAACTAAGGACTAAAGCTAGAAGATTACAGATTGATAAGGGAATTAAATTTATTATTGTCGATTACTTACAATTAATGCATGGTTCGACTAGGGATAATCGTGTTCAGGAAGTGGCAGAAATTTCTCAGGGATTAAAGAACTTGGCTAGAGAATTAAAGATACCGGTGTTGGCTTTGGCTCAACTTTCTCGTGCAATGGAAGCTAGAGGGGGAAGACCAAGATTATCTGATTTAAGAGAATCAGGAAGCATTGAACAAGATGCTGATGTGGTTATGTTTTTATATAGAGAAGATGAAGAGGTAAGAGAAATGGTTACCTGTAGTATTGAAAAACACCGAAATGGTGGAGTTGGAAGTTTTAATTTATATTTCAATGGTAAACAAGTAAGTTTCTTTGATGTGGAAAAGAAGCAGGGGTAATGAGATAATAGGAATAACTTTGCCGGAGTGGTGGAATGGTAGACACGCACGACTCAAAATCGTGTGACAGCAATGTCATGGGGGTTCAAGTCCCTCCTTCGGTACAAAGATGATAAAAGCTTTTATATTTGATTATTCAGATGTTATTGGTGGCGGGATTATTCCTTATTTGAGAGGAATGTACCCGGATTCTTCTGAAAAGATTTTGAATAAATTTATAAATGAATTTGATATGGGAACAGTTGATTACAAAGGGATGTTGATGGAGATTGGAAAAACAACTAGTCAAAGTGTTGAAGTTATTGATAAGAATATAAGGGATATATCGAAAAAATTTCATAATGATGATAGATTGTTGGATTTAATATTAGATCTGAGAAATAAAGGTTATAAAACTAGCCTTTTAAGTAATGCTGGTCCTGGATTGTTAGATATTAATTTCCCTAAAGATCAGCAAATAAAATTTTTTGATGATTCTGTTTTGTCTTGTGATGTTCATTTGACTAAACCAGATCCAAAAATCTATGAATTGGCGGCCAATAGAATCGGAGTTGATGTAAGCGAGTGTGTTTTTATTGATGATTCTCAAAGAAATATTGATGGAGCTAATTTGGTTGGAATGAAAGGTATTTTGTATAGTGGCTATGATGAATTTATTAAAATAATATTAGCAATGGTAGAATAAGTTATGAGCTTAGGAATAATAAAAGTCTTAGGAGTAATATTGTTTGTTTATTTAATTTGGAGAAATTTGAGAGAGGACTATAAGGAAGAGGATTTAATCTCTTATTCATGGATGGCCTTGTTAAGTTTCTTGGTTGGAGGTAGATTGGTTTTTGGATTAATTAACCTAGGAGTTTGGAATAATTGGATAGATTGGGTTAGTATTTGGTCTAAGCCAGGAATGAGTTACCTTGGTGCTTATTTATCAGTTTTTGGAGTGACATGGTGGATTGTTAAGAGTAGAGATTGGAAGATATGGTCATTTATGGAAGATAGTTTAATGACTTTTTTAGTCTTTTTTGAATTTTTAATGCTAGATGAGTTTGTCAGATCAAGGTTTAGTTTGATTACTGGTGCTTATAGCTTAGTGATATTGGTAGCCTTGATATTGTCGAGTATCGTTAGAAAGAAATATAGATCTTTTGTTTGGTATAAGAGTGGAAAGAAAGGCTTTACTTTTTTCTTTGCTAATTTTTTGATTTGTTTAATGTTGGCAATTGTTTCTTTTTGTTTTAAAATTAGTCTTAATTATTCAGTTATATATATGGTTGGTAGTTTAATTTATTTAATTGGGTTATTTATTTTAGGAGACGTTTTTGAACCATTATTGGTTAACTTTAAAAGGAAAAACTATGAAAAATGAGAAAAAGACTCCAGGGGTTAAATTCCCAGCTAGATTATTAAATCCGATAAAAAATTTTTTGGAGAGTGAATTGATTAAGCTTAAAAGGCAAAAAAAATCTTTAAAGCAATCCGATCCTTTTTCTGATCCAGGCAGAACTACTGAAAACTCTTTCGAAGAGGATTTAGATGAGCAAATTGGTCATTTTGACTCTGAAATTAAAGTGAATTTTGTTAATAAACAAATAGTTCAATTGAGAAAGTCATTGACTCGTTTGAGAATAGGTAAATATGGTATCTGTGAGAAGTGTGGAAAGATGATAGATACTGATCGCTTAGCTATTAAACCTGATGCGACAACTTGTGTTAAATGTACTAAAGAAAGCGAGAACTAAAATAGTATATTTGTTTTTAGCTTTATTTTTATGTAGCTTTGTACATAATCTTTTGGCTATAAATAGTGTCTTTTTAATAAAAAATGAGGGTATTAGTTTTGGTCAAAAAATCCCATTTGTTTTGATTTTTAGTTTATTATTTTGTTTTTTTAGTTTAATTTTGTTTATTAGAGAACAAAGTTATGGATTGATGATGATAACTGTGGGTGGTTTTATTAATCTAATAGATAGATTTAAGTTTGGTTTTGTTAGAGATTATTGGAATATTGGAGGTAGTGGAATTTATAATAATATTAATGATTGGATTATTAGTTTTGGGGTTATACTGTTTTTAACAGAAATTGTATGGATAAAAAAATTAAGATAGTATATGAGGATGATAATTTGTTGGTAGTAGATAAGCCAGCTTTTTTGGTCACTACTAAAGAGAGGGCAAATGAGAAGAATACTTTGGAAGATTATTTAATAGAAAATAGAAAAAATGATTTACCAAGAAATGGAATTGTTCACAGACTAGACAAGGGGACTTCGGGGTTAATTTTAGTGGCTAAAAATGAAAAAGCACTTGATTCTCTGAAGAGTCAGTTTAAACAAAGAACGGTTAAGAAAAAGTATTATTGCTTGGTTTCTGGAGATGTATCTTTTGAAGGGGATATTAATGCTCCTATTAGTAGGTCGAAGTATGGTTTTAGTAAATTTGCTGTTGATGTTGATGGAAAGGTGGCGAGAACCTTATTTAAACTGGTTGCTAAATATAGGAAAAACAATAAGGTTTATAGTTTGTTAGATGTTGATTTAAAGACAGGGAGAACACATCAGATTAGAGTTCATTTTAATTATTTAAAATGGCCTTTAGTTGGTGATAAATTATATGGTGGGGAAGTTGATGTTTTAAATCGTCCTTTTTTACATTCTCACAAAATTACATTTATCCATCCAACTACTGGAGAAGAAATGACTTTTGAGTTAGAAATGGCCCAAGATTTAATTGAGGCCTTGGAAAAATATGAAAAGATCTAGTGATAAAAAAGATTATAAAAAATATTTTAATTTATTGGTGGTATTTGTATTGATAGTTTTGTTTTTAGGTTTATCACTCTTTAAAAAAAATAAAGAAAATAATGGGAATGATGATTTTAGGTTTGCGATAATTGGTGATAAGTCATTGGAAATGGTTTCTATTTCACCTCAAAGGACGATGGTTAATGTAGTAAAAGTTAGCAATTCAGTGCCAGTTTGGCTACCTTATGGTCCGGCTTGGTACAGGGTTGAACAAGTGAAACAAACATTGAGTGATGATAAAAATAACCAAAGGACAGCAAATTCTTTATTTTGGTATAACTTTGGTTTTATTCCGGATAAAGTTATTTATTCCAATAATGAAAATATTTGGAAAAATAGTTCGACATTAATTGCTAATTTGGGTCTAATAAATTGGGTTAAATATGAGTTTAATAGCGGAAGAATGCTTTATAAAGAGGAAAATATCAAAGATGATTTGTTGAATAGTGATGATTTGTTAGATGAAATGATGTCTAGGGATTTTGCTGATAGTAGAGTTTCTAACGATGATTTTACTTTATCGGTTTTTAATACTACCAGTGAGGATGGTTTGGCTAGTTTTATTAGTAAAAGGCTAGAATGGTCCGGTTTTTCGGTAGTTTCGTCTGAGAGCATAAATAAAAAAGTTGATAATTGTTTGATTGTTTATGGTCCAAAAACGGACACTGCTTTTGGATGGCATATCTTAAATAAGATTTTTGATTGTAAATCAGAATATAGCGACAGCCTAAATGAGAATGAGGCTGAACTATATTTTGGCGACAATTATGTTTCAATGGTAAAATACTCTAGTTACAAGAGAAATTTTTAATTATGTCAGGTCATTCAAAATGGTCAAATATTAAGGATAGAAAAGGAGCTCAGGACAAAAAGCGAAGTGCTGTTTTTACTAAGATAGCTAAAAATATTTTGATAGCTATTAGATTGGGTGGTAATAATTCTAATCCTGAAACAAATGCTCAATTAAAGACAGCTATTGAAAAGGCTAGAGCTGTTAATATGCCTAAAGAAAATATCGATCGTCTTTTGAATCGATTTGAAGAAAGAAAGGCTAATTTAATTAATTTTAATTTGGAGGGTTATGGTCCTTTTGGGGTGCCGATGGTAATCGAAGTTGAAACTGATAATAAAAATCGAGTTTTAGGCGAAGTTAAGCTGATTTTTAGAAATTATGAAGGGGGATTGGGAGAAAGTAATTCGGTTTTGTTTCAGTTTAAGAGAATAGTGGAAGTAGAATTTGAATCAATTTCTGAAGAAAATGAATTGGATTTAATTGATGCCGGTGCACAAGACTTTGAAAATAATATAGCTTTGGTGGAAGTGGGTGATTTGAGTAGTTTTACGGAAAAAGTAAAAAATTTGGGTTTAGAAATAGTTAGATCGGAATCAGTTTTGAGATCAATTAATCCGGTGATGCTTTCTAATGAAGATGAAGTTTCTAAGATAATGGATATGGTTGAGGAATTGGAAGAAAACGATGATGTTATAAATGTGTCGGTTGGATTTGACTATGTCCAAAAGAATTAAATACTTAATTTCGTCTGTTTTGTGCGCAATTGGTTTTTCCTTTTTCTTATCACTACCTTATGAGTCTCACTATTATGGCCTTTTGGTGGGAATTGTTTTAACTACTTTTTGTTTTTGGTTTGGCTTGGGAATTATTTTTGATAAGGATATTTATATTAGAATAATGTCGATTATTTTGCCGGTTGGATTTTTTATTGGATTTGGATTATTTGCGGCACTGTTGCCATATGGTTTTATAAGTTCTTCAATAACCAGTTTATGTTTTGGAATTGTGGTTTATATGATTTTTTTAGTGGAGAATGTTTTTTTGGTGGCGATTGGACATAGAACTCCACCACTTTATAGAGCAGCTTATACTGTTAGTTTAATGATTTTACTTTTAACATCTTTTTTCTTGTTTAATAGTTTGTTTTCTTTTAGATTTACATATTGGATTAATGCTATTTTGGTTTTGGTTATATCAGCTATCATTTTTTTGTATAACTTTTATGCAGTTACAATTGAGCTTTCTGATGATGGTAAACAGAAAAGTATCATTAATTATGTGCTGATCCCTTCAGTTTTAATAGCCGAAGTCGGTTTAGTTTTTTCGTTTTGGCCAGTGGGAATATTAAAAGGATCTATTTATTTAGTCGCTGTTATTTATATTTTATTTGGATTATTACAAGCAGATTTAAGAGACAGACTTTTTAAAAGAATTTGGCTTAGCTCTGTTTGGGTTGGGATAGCTATTGTTTTAGGTATTGTCTTAAATACTCAATGGCGCTGAGGCTGATTGTAGGGCAGTAATAACAATTGTTATTACAACATCTTCAGAATTACATCCTCGGGATAGATCGTTAATTGGCTTGTTTAAACCTTGAGTTATTGGTCCAAAAGCTTTGGCATTTCCAAATCTTTGAACTAATTTATAACCAATATTACCGCTATTTAAGTCAGGGAAAACTAGAATATTGGCGTCTCCATGAAGTTTACTATTGGGAAATTTTTGAGCACTTACACTAGGAACTAGAGCAGCATCAACTTGCATTTCTCCTTCGACTAAAAGTTGGGGACGGAGTGTTTTTACGATTGAAGTGGCACTTTTGACTTTATCAACAGTTTCTCCGCCAGCACTGCCATTTGTGGAAAATGATAACATGGCAATTTTTGGCTCAGTGTCGGTGAAGAATTTAAAGGAATCAGCAGTTTGAACGGCAATATCGGCTAACTCTATATCTTTTGGGTCGATGTTTAAACCACAGTCGGCAAAAAAGAGAACACCATTGTCGCCAAAATTAGTGTTTGGAGAAACTATGGCAAAAAATGAAGAGACAATATTGTTGTTTGGAGCAGTTTTGATAATTTGAAGTGCTGGTCTTAAAACATCAGAAGTTGAACAATTGGCTCCAGCGACCATACCATCGGCAAGACCTTCTTTGACTAACATGGTTCCAAAATAATAAGGAGATTTGATTAATTGGTCGGCGGCTTCTTGAGTTAAACCTTTTTCTTTTCTAAGTTCAAAGAGTTTCTGGGAAAGGGAACTAGTTTCTGGATAATTTTGGGGATCAATAATATTAATATTGTCTAAATTTATTTTTAGATTTTTAGCATTATCTAAAATCTTATCTTTATTTCCGAGGATTATTATTTTGGCAATTTCTTGAGAAGTAATTATTGAAGCGGCTTCAATAATTCTTGGATCTTCGCCTTCAGCCAAAACAATAGTTTTTTGATATTTTTTAGCTTTAGTAATTAAGCTTTCGATAAAAGTAGTCATAATAGGATATAATCTCATATCTAGGATATGAAAGACAATACCAAAAAAACACTTAAATATTATTGGAATAACGTGGGTAACCATAAGGTTGCGGCTTTTGTGTTGTTTTTTAGTATTATTGGAGCCAGTATTTTAAATGCACTTGTCCCTTTATTCTTTAAGAATTTTTTTAATTTATTAACCAGTGGTCAAAGTAAAGAAATAATTGCTAGTGGTTTGTTGATAGTTTTGTTAATAATTGGTGGATTGGAATTGAGTAGATGGTTTTTTTGGAGATTGGCTTCTTTTACTTTGAATTCTTTTGAAAGTAAGATAATGGCCGAGTTAACAAAACAATGTTTTGCTTATCTTCATAAACATTCTTTTTCCTATTTTTCCAATAATTTCACAGGTTCCATGGTTAAGAGAGTTAAGAGTTTTACAAGCGCTTTTGAAGTTTTATGTGATCAATTTTTTTGGGAGCTTTTACCAACTTTTGTTAATGTGGCGGTAATTACTTTTATATTATCTAGACTTAATATATTTTTAGGATTAGGGATATTGGTTTGGATACTTTTATTTTTATTGATTAATTGGGTATTTACAAAATATAAATTAAAATATGATTTTCAAAGAAGTGAAGCAGACACTAATACTACTAGTTTTTTAGCGGATACGGTTACTAATAATACTAATGTTAAATTGTTTAATGGTTTTGATTTTGAAGTTAAGGGTTTTTCTAATTTAACTGATAAATTACGACAATTAAGAAAATTTACTTGGGATTTGGGAGCAAAATTTGAAGCCTTACAATCATTTTTAATGGTAGTCTTGGAGTTTAGTATATTTTATTTTGCAATTAAGCTTTGGAATAAAAATATAATTACTATTGGTGATTTTGTTTTAATTCAATCTTATATTCTAACGGTAGTAAATTTATCTTGGAATTTCGGCAAGATTATTAGAAAGATTTATGAGTATTTAGCTGAGGCTGAAGAGATGACAGTAATATTAAATACGCCACATGAAATTAAGGATGTTAGAGGGGCTAAGGAATTAGCAGTAAAATCAGGAAAAATCGAATTTGAAAATGTTGATTTTTATTATAATAAGGGTAGAAAAATAATTGATAAGCTTAGTTTAGTTATTAAAGCTAAGGAAACAGTGGCCTTAATCGGGTCATCTGGGGCTGGTAAAACAACTTTAGTTAAACTGTTATTGAGAATGCACGATATTAATAAAGGTCGAATATTAGTTGATGATCAGGATATTTCAAAAATAACTCAGGAAAGTTTGAGAAAAAATATTAGCTTAGTTTCACAGGATCCAATTTTGTTTCATCGAACTTTGATGGAAAACATTCGATATGGAAAATTTGATGCGACTGATGAGGAAGTTATTGAGGCAGCTAAGTTGGCTCATTGTCATGAATTTATTAATCATTTGAGTCAGGGCTATGGAACTTATGTTGGAGAAAGAGGAATAAAACTTTCTGGTGGTGAAAGACAAAGAGTTGCTATTGCGAGGGCTATATTAAGAAATTCTCCTATTTTAATCTTGGATGAAGCTACTTCTAGTTTGGATTCAGAATCAGAGACTTTAATACAGAATGCCTTGGAAGAATTGATGAGAAATAAAACGGTTATTGTTATCGCTCACAGGTTGTCGACTATTAAAAAAGCTGACAGAATTATGGTGGTTGATAATGGAAAGATTAGTGAAGAAGGTAGCCATAGTGAATTGGTAGATTCAAAGGATGGAATATACAAAAAATTGTGGGAACTTCAGGTGGGTGGTTTTATACAATAAATAAAATAAAACCTCTATATAAGATATCTCTATTTGATGAGGAATAAAGTTAATTTTATCTGGAAAGATAGGCATAAATTCATTGTTTTTGTAAAAATAGGGTAGTGAAGGGTATTTTAGCTTTAAAGATTAACTCCCAAAGCTAGTTTAGTGCTTAGAATAAAGCTGGATTTCAAATAAATTTATTAATAACCGAATTGTTTTACTTAGTTAAAAAAAATACTCTAACTGAGATAGGGAAGAGGAGTGACCTATAATATTGAGTCCTATAATATTAAATAAATAATTAATTTTCACAACATATCCTATAATTTTCACGCAATAAAATGATACACAATGATATAGTCTATGTGGATAACTCAAATAGTAAGAACTGTATCACTTGGAGAGGGCTACCTGGAGGAGAAGGTAGACTTTTTAGGTGGATCAATTAGGAGAATTAAAAGAATTAATTGTGGAAAATGATGCTTGATGATTATCAATTAATAAGGCCCCTCGCCTAGCAGGAGGAGTGGGTTTTTGCTATGTCGCACAATGTATCTTTTGCGACATAGGTATAATTTCAAACAGGGGGGAGTGGTTATTTTCCAAAGTTTGTAAATTAATTATTTCTTTTAATTATTCCACTAATCTAGTTTTGTTTTTCACAAAGTGTTAATTAATGATGATTATTCTCTTTAAGGCCTGGATGGCTTCAATTTTTTGTCTAGCCTTAAATTTAATTACTTGACTCCCCTCAACCACTTTTAGGCAGGAGAGGGCTATTTTTAGCCTTAAAATAGGTAAAAGTGGGGTATTAGTCCCCTATGGTTTTTTATCTTACAAAAAGAGGGTACTTGAGTAAATTTTATTTTTTGGTCAAAAATATAGATTTTATGGCCTTGGTTTTATATTAGACATGAAATATGACAAATAAATTAATAATTAACCTAAAGATAGGTAAAATGAACCTAAGACCTCATATAAGGCCCTTAAACGAACGTTTTATTTTTTTGGTTATACTTTTAAGTCGAAGTTTTAAATTTGAAGGTGGTCACTTGTCTAAAATTGAAAAATTTTTAAAATATTGTCATTTAGAAAGTTGTTGAGTGATTTTTGATTAGATGGATTTTAGTTAATGTCGTAAATGCTAAAATAGTTTATGGAAAAAGATTTAAATGTTTTGGTTAGAAGATTTTTGGAACATTTGGAAATTGAGAAAAATTGTTCAAAATTAACTATAAGGAACTATAATCATTATTTAACTGTTTTGATTGATTATCTTAAAAATGGAGATGAAAACAGAAGACCGGAAATTGGTGATATAACGGCTGACAGTGTTAGAAATTTTAGATTGTATTTGTCTAGGCAAAAAGGAGCTTTTGGAGAAATGAAATTGGTGACTCAAGGTTATTATATTATCTCTATAAGGTCTTTTTTGAAATGGTTGATTAAAAATGATTATGAAGTTTTACAACCAGAGAAATTAGATGTTCCAAAAATTAAAGATCATTCTTTAAAATTTTTAGATGCTCTTCAAATGCATAGGTTATTAAACCAACCATTGTTGTCGAAAGACACTGGATTAAGAGATAAAGTTATTTTAGAATTGTTATTTTCTACTGGTTTGCGGGTTTCTGAACTGGTGGCTTTGAATAGAGATCAAATTAATTTGACCACTAGAGAGTTTGGTGTTATCGGAAAAGGTGGTAGATCTAGATTGGTGTTTATTTCCAAAAGTGCAGCTGATTGGCTTGATAGATATTTAAAAAGCAGGACTGATAGTTATAAACCACTGTTTACTAGAAGCTTAAAAAAACAGGATATTGTGGCTGATGATAAAAAGGTGCGGTTAACATCTAGATCGGTTCAAAGATTGGTTAAGCAATATGTTAAACAAGCTAACCTGCCGGTTGATGCTACTCCTCATACTCTTCGGCATTCAATGGCAACTGACCTTTTAAGGTCTGGGGCTGACCTTAGATCAGTTCAAGAAATATTGGGTCATAAAAATATTGCGACGACTCAAATTTACACTCATGTTACTGATGCTCGTTTACGTGAAGTTCATGAAAAATTTCATAGCGGAAACAAAAAAGATTAGGGTAAAAATGTGTGTATTTGATACATCCTATAGTCAACCTCTTTATGGGTGATGCTGATAAGTAACAGATGTGTTCCCCATTACAAAAAAGTTGTTAACAATTATCCCCTAAATTAGGGTTAAAATAGAAATTTGAACCTGTTTAGCAGTTTGATTATCTTACTGCTAAATACCACCTTGAATTTATTGGTGTCTTATAATTTTATATATATCCCCTATCTAAGCCAAATTTTATTGTTTTATGTCAAAAATAATAAAATTTGATTAAAGGCTAAACAAAAAAGATCCCGCTATTGCAGGATCTTTTTTGAATTTACTAAAAAATTATTCTTTGACTGTTTTTTTAGGGGCAACGATTTCTTCGTTTTTCTCTAAAATAGTCATAGCACTTAGCTTATCATCGGTTGATTTGAATCTCATTAAAATCACACCTTTGGTGTTACGACTTAAGGTTGGAATATTCTTTAAAGGAAGGTTAATTGTGACTGCTTTTTTGGAAACTAAAATCACTTGATCATGGATTTCAGAGACAACTTGGGCAGCAGCAATTTTACCTGTCTTTGCTGTTAAATTAGCTACTTTAATTCCTATTCCGCCTCTCTTTTGGATTGGATAGAGATAGACATCGCTTCTTTTTCCAATTCCATTTTCTGTAACTACAAAAAGATGTCGGAAATGTTTGATGGCATTTTTATCTTTCTTGTCGTTTTCAATGGCAGCTGGAACCACATCTAGACTTACTAGGTAATCGTTTTCTTTCAAAAGGATACCTCTGACTCCACGGGTGTGTCTTCCCATTGGTCTAGCATCTTTTTCATCAAAGCGAATACATTTTCCATTGTAAGTTACTAAAAATATTTGGTTGGTACCATCGGTTAATTTAGCCCAAATGAGTTGATCATTTAAGTCTAATTTAATGGCGGTTAAACCGTTTTGACGAATATTTTTGAACTTATCGATGGAAGTTTTTTTGATAGTCCCCTGCTTGGTGGCTAATAAAATAAATTTACTGGTGGAATTTTTACTGATTGGCAAGATTGCTTGAACAGTTTCACCTTGAGTAATATTTATTAAATTAACTAAAGCTTGACCCTTAGCTTGTCTAGTACCTTCTGGTAAATCCCAAACTTTGGTTTTGAAGACTCGACCTTTGTTGGTGAAGAATAAAAGATCATCATGAGTATCAACGGAAAGCATAGAATCTATTTCATCCTCTTGTTTGGTGGTCATTCCCATAACGCCTACGCCACCTCTTTTTTGAGAGTGATAGGTTTCTTTTGGTAATCGTTTTATGTAACCAGTTCTGGTTAAAGTAACAAGTACTGCCTCGTTTGGAGTTAAATCTTCTTCACTGAAATCTTCAAGATTTCTGACATAAATTTTGGTCTTTCGAGGATCACTATATTTATCGATAATTTCTTGATTTTCAGCTTTTAGAACTTTGATCATGACTTCTGGTTGAGTGATGATGGCGATTAAACCATCAATGGTTTTCTTGAGAGTGTCATATTCTTCTTCTATTTTTTGACGTTCAAGAGCAGCAAGTCGGCGAAGTTGCATTTCTAAAATAGCATTGGCTTGAAGATCGGTAAACTTGAATTTAGACATTAAATTCTCACGGGCTTCATCAGTGTTTTTTGAAGCTCGGATGGTTTTAATGATTTCATCAATTACATCTAGGGCAATCTTTAGACCTTCTAAAATATGGGCACGCATCATGGCACCTTTTAGGTCATAAACGGTTCTTCGGCGAATGACTGTTTCTCGGTGACGTAAGAACAATAAAAGCATTTGGCGAAGGTTAAGTGTTTGAGGAACACCATTAACCAAAGCTAAAACATTGGCGGAATATGATGATTGAAGTGCGGTGTATTTGAAAAGTTTATTAAGGATTGATTTTGGTTTTCCTTTTCTACCAATTTCAACCACGACTCGGATACCATGTCGATCGGATTCATCACGAAGATCAGAGATGCCAATGATTTTTTTATCACGGTGAAGATCGGCAATCTTTTTGACGAATTCGGCTTTGTTAACTTGGTATGGTAACTCGGTAATAATGATTCTTATTTTTCCAGATTTGGTTTCTTCAATATTGGTTTTACCACGGAGAATAAATTTACCTCGACCGGTGGCATACATGTCTAAAATTCCGGCTCGACCATAAATTTCACCAGAAGTTGGGAAATCTGGGCCTTGAACGAATTTGGTTAAATCTTCAATAGTAGCACTGGTTTCAAAACTGAAAGCTTGTCTTTCAAGTTCGTAAACTGGTTGTAAAACCAATTCCTGAGTGGTTTTTGGTTTGGCTAAAATTGGATTTAATTCAATTTCTTGTTCGACTTTTTCTAGATGACAATTATCGATAATGAAATCGATGGCGGTGCAAAGTTCTTTTAAATTGTGAGGTGGAATTCTGGTAGCCATACCAACAGCAATTCCGTCAGCACCATTTAAGAGCAAGGTAGGAATTCTGGTTGGAAGAACAGTTGGTTCTTTGGTGGTGCCATCATAGTTATCCATCATATCGACAGTTTCTTTTTCGATATCGGAAATCATTTCTGGGGTTAATTTAGACATTTTAACCTCGGTATAACGCATGGCAGCTGGTGGATCGCCATCGATTGAGCCAAAGTTTCCTTGCCCTTTAACTAGAGGGTATCTGAGAGAGAAATCTTGGGCCATACGGACAAGAGCCATATAGACTGACATGTCACCATGAGGATGATAGGACTTTAAAACGTCTCCGACAACAGCAGCTGACTTAACGTTTCGGCCAGTGGCAGTTAGACCCATTTTATCCATAGCGTAAATAATACGGCGATGGACTGGTTTAAGACCGTCTCGAACATCAGGAAGAGCTCTTTGGACGATAACGCTCATGGCGTAATCAAGGTAAGATTTTTCCATTTCTGAAACAATGTCTGTTTCGAGAATTTTACCAATATGGTTTGTTTGTTTTATATCATCAGGAACTTGAGTCATAATACTTTAAACATCTAAATTAGCTAAATGAGCATGAGTTTGAATGAACTTTTTTCTTGGAGGAACATCTTCACTCATTAAAACTCTAAATATTTCGTCAGCTTTTTGAGCATCTCTAATATCTATTCTTTTAAGCATTCTGGTTTCTGGGTTCATGGTTGTTTCCCAAAGTTGTTGAGGGTTCATTTCTCCTAAACCTTTATAACGCTGGATATCTATTTTTTGAGTGGAGTCAAGTTTTTTGAGATATTCTTCTTTTTCTTCGTCGGTGTAAACATATTGAACCACTTTACCTTGTTTTATTTTGAAAAGTGGCGGCATAGCAATGTAGACGTAACCGCTTTCAATAAGATTTGGTAAATGTCGGAACATAAAAGTTAACAAAAGAGTGGCAATGTGAGCACCATCGACATCAGCATCGGACATTAGAATAATTCGATGATAACGAAGCTTAGCAAAATTCATAGTCTCCCCTATTCCCATACCTAAAGCAAAAATTAGATCTTTAAGTTTATCTGAGGCAACAACTTTATCAAGTCTCATACCTTCAGTGTTTAGGGCTTTACCCCAAAGAGGTAAAATGGCTTGGAATTTACGGTCTCTTCCTTGCTTAGCTGAACCACCTGCAGAGTCTCCTTCAACGATATAGATTTCAGATTCAGCTGGATCTTTTGATTGACAGTCGGCTAGCTTTCCTGGAAGACCGAGTGATTCAAAAGCACCTTTACGCATAATAGCGTCTTTTGCTGCACGAGCGGCTTTTCGGATTTGAATAGCTAAGAGTGATTTACTGACAATAATTTTAGCGACATCTGGATGTTCTTCAAAATACGTTTCAAGTTCTTCTCTGACGATTTTGGCAACAATTGGTTGAACTTCACTGTTTCCTAATTTTCCTTTTGTTTGACCTTCAAATTGGAGATCCTTAGATCCCATTTTGACTGAGAGAACGGCGGTTAAACCTTCTCGGACATCATCGCCGGTGATGGTGTCGTCTTTACCTTTAAGCATTTCTTTTTTGGTAGCGTAATCTTTGATGACTTTAGTTAGAGCACTTTTAAATCCAGAAAGATGGGTACCACCTTCACTGGTATTAATAATGTTTACATAAGAAGGAGTGTTCTCTTGAAAAGTATCATTGTATTGAATGGCAACTTCGACATCAACACTATCATCCATACGATGAAGATAGATTGGTTCATGAACAACAACTTTGTTTTTGTTTAGTTCTCTTAAGAGAGAGACAATTCCGCCTTCAAAATAGTAGTGGTGTTGAGTATTGTTTCTTTCGTCAAAATAATGGAAATAGATTTTTGAGGTTAAATAAGCTCGATCTTTAATAGATTTGACAATAACTTTGGAATCAAATTCTTGAGTTTCTTTAAATATTTCTGGGTCTGGGTAAAAAGTGGTAGTTGTTCCTGAAACATTATTAGGAATAATGCTTTTTAGTTTTTCAACTTTAGATTCTTTAATTTGAGACAATGGTGTTTTAATAACACCTCGGGAAAATTCTATAAGATGGATTTTGTTGTTACGTCTGACTTCGACTTGGTAGAGGTTGGAGAGTGCATTGACACAAGCAGCACCGACACCATGAAGACCTCCAGATACTTTATAAGCAGCACCTTCAAATTTACCACCGGAATGAAGAGTAGTCATGATAACTTCGATAGCTGGCTTGTTGTATTTAGGCATGATGTCGATTGGGATTCCTCGACCATCATCAGCAACAGTAGCCGAATTGTCTTTGTGGATGATTAACCAAACATTTTTAGCGTAACCGGCTAATGCTTCATCGATAGAATTATCGACGATTTCGGTTAAACAATGATGAAGTCCTCTGATATCAGTTGAGCCAATATACATGGCTGGACGCTTTCTGACAGGTTCAAGACCTTCAAGGACGACTATTTGTTCACCAGTATATTCTTGTGATGGAGACATTTGATATTTTTTTCCTTAAATTACTTAAAATCTTAACATTTAAAAACTATAATCATAATAACAGAGCATAATTAGCTTTACAATAAGCAAATTATGCCTAAAGATAGGTAAAAATTTTATATAAAAAAAGTCTAAATTGGGGTATTTTTTTTGGCTATGTTTAGGCAAAAAATTAGTCTATTTTTTGACTATTTTGGCTAAGGCTTGATAACAAATGATGGAAGTGGCGACTAAAACGTTTAGTGAGATGTTTATACCAAACATGGGAATCTCAATAACTTTATCAACTAGTTTTAATACTTCTGGAGAAATTCCTTGAGATTCACTGCCGGCAATAATGGCAATTGGACTTTTATAATCGGCTTTTAGATAATCAACGCTATCTTTGGTTTGCTCACAAGCAACTATTTGATAGCCTTCTTTTTTTAGTCTTTCAACACATTCTTTGGTGGAGTCTAGATGTTCCCAAGGAATCCATTTCCAAGTTCCTATCGAGGCGCGGTGGATTTTTATATTTGGTGGGGTGACAACTGGTCCACAGAGATAAATTTTTTGTGCAGCGATGGCATCAGCGAGACGGAAAAAAGAACCAATATTATAAGTATCTAGGACATTGTCTAAAACTAAAACAATTGGATTTCTTTTGATTTGTTGTTGTAATTTTTGAGACTCCCCTACTTTGGATTTTCTGATTTGATGAGAGTTAAGTTTCATGGGCAAATTATACCAAAAACCCCTCCGAAGAAATCGGAGGGGTTTTAATCTTTATGCAGATTAAATTAGTTACAACTACCAGCAGGAGCTGCAGCAGCGGCTGCTCCATTGTTATCACCGGTTGCGGCGGCGGCAGCGGTTGGATCAGCAATTACGGTTTTACATTCTTTTGGAGATTTCTTGAATGCAGAACAGATAGCTTCTTTAATAGCATCACTACTTCTTAATTGAGCTTGGGTGAAGACTTTGTTTCCGACTTTTATATCACCAGGAGTTGCTTGAGGATCAGCGTTTTCTGGTGGAAAGTTTTTACCATTGACGAGTAAGGTTGGAGACCCTTGTACTTTGTATTGATCAGTTAAAGCAATTTCTTTATCAATTAAAGTAGCAGCATCTTTATTAAAACAGTCAGTGATTTTAGCAGTATCTAAACCAGCTTTTTTAGCTTGTTCTTCCCAACAGCTGTCAGCATTTTGGGCGGTACAGCTTTTGTTGACGTTATCGACAAAATTCCACCAAGATTTTTTATCATCACTTAAGTTGTAAGCACAAATTTCTCTGACATCTTGATTGGCTTCAACTCGACCATGAAGAGAACTATAGAAATTGTTACCAATTTTTAAATATTGTTTTTCATCATTACATTCAGTTACCATTTTGGCAATTTGTTGTTTACAGTCATTTACATCTTTTAATTGTCCTTGACTATTCTTTACATAGGTTTCACAATTAGTTGGATCTGGAGTTGCTGATTTACAGTATTCTCCTAAGCCACCTTCTATCTTGGAAAAGATGTATCGAGGGCGAAGATCAACTTTACTACCAATTAAATCAAAAACTGGCTTAAGGGTATCTTCCATCATGTTACCGTAAGGACAAAAACTCATAACAAAGAAATCGAATTCTGGCTTGTCAGTTTTATCAACAGCAAAAGTTTCTTTAGCATTCTTGGTTTCACCAGTGCTTGGCTTGATAATCATTGATCCTAAAAAGAAAGAAGCTGAACAAAGGAAAAGACCAAAAAAGATAGCGGCAACGAGAGGAATTTTTACGTATTTGGTTTCTTTTTTAGTGTTGGTTATATTTTCAATTATTTTTTTTGTTTTCTTTATGACTGAGTTTTTGGTTTCTTTTTTAATTTTTTTCATTTTTTATAAAATATATAATAAGGACAGTATACAAGAAATTAATTCTCTTCAATAGAGATGGCATTAACTGGACAAGAAGCGATGGCTGGATCAGCGTCGCTAATGTTTTCTGGTTGTTTCTTTACTTTGGCTTTGTAGGTTTCCATATCCATTTCAAAAATATCTGGACTTATCATTGGACAGGTATTACAGCCAATGCATTTATTTTGATCAACGACAATTTTTTTACTCATATTTTTTATCTTACTAGTTTTCCTTTTTATGTCAATATTTTGATGTTTTTTGAAACATACCTATTACACATCAGCAGACAACTTAATTGACTGCTAATAATAGATTGAATTTTATTTTCCCCTATGCTTAGGGGTAAGTTATATATCAAACTATAGATATCTATAACAAACAGATACTTTATCGCTTTTATTTTTATAAAAAATAGTCAAATAATCTTTATTTGATATAATCTAAACTATGGAAATTAAGACTAAAATTAATAATTTAGAAAATCATAAAATTTTCGTTAAAGTAAAACATCTTATCAACGAATATTTTAAAAAAAATGATTTTTTGGAAGTGGATATTCCCCTGTTGTCACCAAAATTAATTCCTGAATCTTATTTGGAAATTTTTGAAACAGAAAATTTGTATTCCGAGAATAAAGAGAAACTTTATTTGATTCCGTCGCCAGAATTGTTTTTAAAAAGATTGATTATGGAAGATGTTGGTAATTGTTATTTTTTGGGCAAATCTTTTCGTAATAAAGAACCGATCGAGATAAAACATTCGTATGAATTTACTATGCTGGAATTTTATAGAGTTAATGCAGATTATTTTGACATTGCTAATGACGTCATGGGTTTACTTAGAGCTATTTCTAAAGAACTATTTAGTGAAGAAAAAATTGTCTATCAAAATAAATTAATTAAATTAGATGATTATGAAAAAATTACAGTAGCACAGGCTTTTGAAAAGTATGCTGGAATAACTGATATTTTTAATCATCAAAATTTCTTTGAACAAGCTAAAGATAAAGGTTACCAAATAGATGATAGGGATTATACTGATGTTTGGTCACAGATTTATGGAATTGAAGTTGAACCAAACTTGGGAAAGAATGGTTTGGTGACTTTTATTTATGAATATCCAAAAGAATTGGCGGCTATCACTAAGATTAATGAAAATAATATAGCGGAGAGGTTTGAATTTTATATAGATGGAATTGAATTGGGTAATTGTGGAAACGAAGGTGTGGAAATTAATGAATATAAGGGTAGATTTGAAGATGATATTAAAACGAGAAAAGAAAATGGATTAATTGATTATGTTCCAGATCGAGAGTTTATAGAGGTTTTAGAAAAATTACCAAAATGTGCTGGAATTGCTATTGGGGTCGACAGATTGGCGATGATCTTTGCTAATGCTAAAAGTATTAACGATTTAAAATTGATCAATATTGAATAAAGGATTATGAAAGACATTTTTTTTGAAGATAAATGTACTCCAGTTAAAGGGTTGATTAGAAGATATAAAAATAGGGTTTTAATTGAGTTGACTATGAATTGTCCTGTTGATTGTGAATTTTGTTTTCGAAAATGGAAGAAGGAAGAAAAAAGAGAAACTTTAGTAAAAAAAGATATTGATGGAATTGTGGAATATATTTCTCAGAATAAGGAAATTACGGAAGTTATAATGTCAGGAGGAGAACCATTGATGGTTTCTGGTTTGTTGGAATATTCAATGGAAAAATTAAAGGTTTTGGAACAAATTAAGATTTTTAGGATTCATAGTAGAGCAGTGATTACGGCCCCCCTATTGGTTTCAGAGAAGTTTTTAAATATTCTTAGAAAAAAAAATAGACAGATAATTTATTTATCGATTCATATTAACCAATATTCTGAATTAAACCCAAAAGTTGAAGAGGTTATAAAAAAGATTAGGGAAACAGGAGTAATCCTCTACTCTCAATCGGTGTTTCTTAAAGGGATTAATGATTCAGTTGAAGTTTTGGAAAAATTATTTTCTAGATTGGTTGAACTTGGAGTTAGACCTTACAATATTTATCAGTGTAATGATATTGAAGGGATTGGGCATTTTATAGTGCCATTAAAAAAAGAAATAGAAATTATGACAGAACTTAGAAGAAATATTTCTGGGCTTGCTTGTCCGACTTTGATTATTGATGCTCCGGGAAGTGCAAATAAAATTCCGGCACCTCTAAATTTTTGGGGAATTAAGATCAATAGTTTTAAAGATTTTATTGGAAAAGTTCACCAGATTTAATGATGGCGGTCAGAAGTAGACTAATTCTGTCTTCGGCTTCTTGTCGACTAAGGTTTTTGATACTGTTTGGGAAATAATGAAAAATCTCATTTCGGCCATATTTCCAGGCATCCCAAAGAATTTCAGCTAATTCTTCACCTCTTTCATGGTAATCGGCTAATTTTTGGAAGACAGAAAAACGCTTATAGCGAAGAGAAGGATTTAATGTCTTTCCTACTCTGAAGCGGTCACTTTCATAATCGGTTTCGGTTATTACGCCAATTTTAAGGAAGAGATCTTTTAAATAGCCTTCATAGGCCTTAGCCATTGGAGAAACTATAAAGGAATAGTCATTGATTATGTCATCGGATGTTAGTCGGTTTAATATGGTTTCAACATCAGAAACGAGTTTATCTTGGGAAGGTGAAAGATAAGTTTTTACTTGTTGAAACATTTGAGGTGATAGTTGGCTCATGGTTTGGAATTTAAAAGTAGTAAAGCAAAGAAGGAAATAAGAATGATGAAAGTTAAAAGATAATATTTGAGTGATTCAACTGAGAGTTGTTTGTGTTCGCGGGCAAATAGCCATTTTTGGAGGGTTTTTTTGTCAGTATAGAAGTCAGTGATCTCGTCGATTAAAAGATGAAGGTTTAGGGCGAATAAAAAGGACTTGGTAAAAGTGTTGGTACTAGAGGTAAAAACAAAAAAAGAAATCAATATTAAAATTACTTGAAAGAAATAGTGGTGAAAAATTAAGTTATGGTGGGTTTTGTGAGTTGACTTGAATAAATTTAAAATAGATTTAAAGTCTTTTTCCTGGAAAGCAGTTTGAACTGATCGACTTTCTTCGATGTTTGGCTTTATGAAAAACCAAAAAATAAAATGATCGGAATCTAATAGAAATGAACCGAATAAAAAGCCGAGGAAAAGTAAAATTATCTCTATTGTTGGAACTTTAGTTAGAAACCAAATTAGGCTGATTAAGACGAATATTATTAGAAGCGGTAAAAGATGATTGCGGAGTTCTTTTTTCACTTTATAATGATAGCAAATTTTAATTATTCATACCTTAGTGCTTCTATTGGTGAAAGCTTTGAAGCTTTTCTGGCCGGAGCAACACCGAAGATTATTCCGACGGCTGAGGAAACACTAAAAGCGATTAAAACTGAACTTATGGTTACTTTGGCGGGGAAGAAATTATTGATGGCTAATGTTCCTAGAGTTCCTAATAATATTCCAATTAATCCACCAAGGCAAGATAAAATAACAGCTTCGATTAGGAATTGTAATAATATAGCTTGAGGGAAAGCACCAATGGCTTTACGTAAGCCGATTTCTTTGGTTCTTTCGGTTACGGAAACTAACATAATGTTCATAATTCCGATGCCTCCGACAATTAGGGAAATAGCAGCGATTCCAGTTAAACCAACAGTTAGCATGTTTATGATGGAATTTATGCTGTCTAAAAGTTGACTGGAATCAAAAACAGAAAAAGCATCTTTGTCATACTTTTTTAATAAAAGTTTAGTGACGTCAATTTTAGTTTGGTTAACAAGATCTTTATTTGGAGTCTTTATAAGAATTTCGGCTAGATTTTGATTTCCATTTAAATCAAAAACAACATCAATTGGGGTAAATACTTGATTGTCTGGATCTGGTCCACCAAAACTACCACCTTGCTTATCAACGACTCCAATTACTTTTAAATTTTTACCTTTGATTATTACTTTTTTACCAACAGCATTACTGGTTGGAAAAAGATCATTGGCAACTCCATAACCAAGGACGATAACTTTGTTTTTTTTGCTTTCTTCTTCTTTGGTAAACCAGCGTCCTTCTTTTATTTTACGGTTGGCAGCTTGAGGAAACTGATAGCTAGTGCCAGCAAGAGCGATATCGCTTTTAGTAATTTTATTGGATTTGACTTCGACTGAAGTAATAGCAACCGGAATAACTATGTCTTCACGAAAATTTCTTTTAATGTTGCTTAAATCAGAGAGACTAAAACTGGTGGTAATAAAATTACTACTGGCGCTATTATTGAAACCACCATCATCGTTGAAAATTTTACCTGGGGCAACAAAAACAGAGTTGGCTCCAAGGGCATCGAATTGAGTGGTGACATATTCTTTTAAACCATTTCCGATTGAAGTTAAGAGAATAACTGAAGTGACACCAATAATTATTCCTAGGGAAGTTAATATAGTTCGACTTTTATTTTTTAGAATTGATTTGAAACTGGATTTGACTAAATCTTGGAAACTTGGTTTAAGCATAATTAAATTATTTGACCGTCTTTAATAATTATGGTTCGATTGGCTTGTTTGGCAAGATCCATATCATGAGTGACAAAAATTATAGTTCTCCCCTCTTCTTTATTTAGTTGATGGAAAAACTTCATAACTTCAACTCCAGACTTACTGTCTAAATTTCCGGTTGGTTCGTCAGCAAGTATAATTTTAGGATTATTTATTAAGGCTCTGGCGATGGCAACTCGTTGTTGTTGTCCTCCTGATAATTGAGCTGGAGTGTTTGGTATTTTATCTTTAAGACCAACTTTGGTTAACATGTCTATCCCCATTTGGTTTCTTAGCTTTTTGGCAACATTGGAATATAGAAGTGGTAGAAGAACATTTTCTAGAGAGGAAGTTTTGGCTAATAAATTGAATTGTTGAAAAACAAAACCGAGATTTACGTTTCTGAGCTGAGCTAGTTGGGTTTCTTTTAGTTTAGAGATATCTTTTCCTCCAAGAATTATTTCACCAGAGGTTGGATTGTCTAATAGTCCAATGATATGCATTAGGGTTGATTTTCCTGAACCTGATGGACCGGTAATTGAAACAAATTCTCCTTCATAAATTTTAAGAGAGACATTATCTAAGGCAGTAAAAATAGTTTCACCAGTTTTATAGGTTTTAAAGACATTTTTTAATTCCAAAACTACTTCTTTATTATTTTTGGACGATAACGACTGAGTCATTTTCATTGATGCCTTCTAATATTTCAGTATCAGTGTCATTTTCGATACCGGTTTTTATGGTTTTTTTAACTAGTTTATTGTCTGCTGTTTTAAGATAAATGAATTTACCATCATTGTCTTCGTTAACGGCTTCAGTGGAAATGGTTAAAGCATTTTGGGATTCTTTTAATTCAATCTTGGCGTCTCCATCCATTCCTAAACGATATTGCAAATCGCCATTTTCTGAGACTGGAAGAGCAAATTGGATTTCATAAACGGTTGAAGTTTGTCCACTAACAGGAGTGAAAGCGATGTAACTGACTTTGGTGTCAAAAATTTTGTCAGGATAGCTATCTAGGGTTATGGTGGTTTTTTGACCAACCTTTATATTTACAACATCAGCTTGATCTATCTGAGATTTGAAGAGAATACTTTTTGGATCGATAATGGAGATGGTTGAAGCTGGAGTAACATTAATTCCAGCGGCTTGATCATCAATTCGGGTAACAATTCCTTCTATTGGAGTAGCTAAAGTGGCATATTTTATAGCTAAATCATTTAATTCATAAGAAATAACGGAATTATTTAGAGTGTTTTGACTTCTTTCAACAATTCTTTTTATTTCGTCATTTAGAATGGTTTTATTATCATCATTGGTGTCTTGGAAGGTGGTTAAGGTGGATTTGTAGTTATTAAAACTTGATTCAAGTTGTTTTTTTAATTGGTCTTTATTAAGGCTAGCAATGGCTTGAAATTTTTTAACCTTATCTCCTATTTTTACCCCAACCCAACTTAATTGGCCTCCTGTTTGGAAAGAAAGATCGGCTTTATTGGCGGCATCGACTGAACCAGATAAAACTAATTGGTCTTTTATGTTCTGTCTTTTTGGGGTAACAACAGTATCTTTTTTATCATTGAAAACAAGGGTATTTTTGTTTTTTTGAGATTGAAAATATTGATAGCCGCCAAAAATGACGACCAGGATAATGATACTAATGATAATTTTTTTGAATTTATTTTTTATGAAAGCCATATTACTCTGTAGATTGTACTAGTTTATTGCTCTTTTCTCAATTCTTTTAATTTCCACATAAATAACTTGTATGGAGTTTGGAGTTTTGATTTGTCTTGATCTTTAACAAAGTAGCGAGCTTTTTCAATGATTTTTCGGTCAACATTCTTAGCTAAACGCATGTAGATGGCTCGACCTTTCCAATCACCTAATTCTTTAGCTAATTCCATGCCGTAGGATTGGTATTCATTTTTGACATATTTTTGACGAGATTCGAGAGTTTTTTTGTATTTTTCTAGTTGATCTTTAATTAAGCCGGGCTTGTTTATCATTGGTTATATTGTAACAAAATAGAATTTTTAGTTTTCTTATCATTGAAAAAATAAATGAAAATTGTAATATTAATTATGAAACTAGATTTAAAGAAATTGGGAATATCATTATTAATACCTTTGTTTGTGGGATATTTGGGTTCTACTTTTACAATTAGTCAAATCTCAACTTGGTATGCCGGAATTAATAAGCCAGGGTTATTGCCTCCTAATGGAATTTTTGGACCAGTTTGGACAATTTTATATATATTAATGGGAATTGCTTTTTATTTAGTTTGGCAAGTTAAAACTAAAAAGGATAAAAAAATAGCCTTTTATTTTTTTGTAATTCAATTAGTTTTAAATTTATTATGGTCGATAATATTTTTTAATTATCATTGGTTGTTGTTGGCGGTGTTGGAAATTATTTTCCTTTGGATAATGATTCTTATGACTATATTTGAATTTAAAAGGATCTCTAAAACAGCGGCAATTCTTTTGTGGCCTTATTTGGCATGGGTTTCCTTTGCGAGTTACTTGACGATAGCTGTTTGGTTATTAAACTAGTTTTCCTATTTTTTGACTCTGTTATAATAGTGGCGAAGATAATTTAATGATCTTTGGCGAACATTAGGTTGTTTTTAGAACTTTAAAAAATGTGTGTAAATAAAAGAAGGAGGAATTGTTATGTTTTGGTTTAATGATGGAATTGTAATATTGTTTTCTGTATTGGCAATTATTTTATCGGGGTATCTACTTTGTAGGGCGGCAGTTTCTGAAACATTTTTGTTTAGGAAAGGTACAGTTTATTTGGTTTTTGCTGTTTTGATGTTGTCTTTTCTTAGCTGTTTTTGGTTTAGTATTATTCCGATAATGGTTTTCCAAGCTTTGATGTATTTAGTGGGATTTGTCTATTTTTTAGCGATAGCAACAGAAAAAGCTGATATTAATTGTGAAAAGAAAGAAAACGGTACAATTAAAAATTATTTTAATTGGTTTTTTATTCTTAATTATTTTTATTTGTTTATGGGAATTGCTTCTCTTATAGCCGTTTTTAATTATTAGCACACTTTTTAGCGCAACCCCTCAATTGATGAATTTATTCATTGAAAGAGGGGTTTTATTTTGTCAGGTTTTCGATTTCAGTAATTACTTTTTTGGAGATTAGTTCTATTGTTTCTTTCTCTTGTGAAGTGAAAGTTCTTAAGACATAGTCCTCTATTGGAGTTGAATCTGTTGGTTTGCCGACACCAACTCTGATTCGATTAAAAGCTTTTGTTCCTAAATGATCAATAGTTGATTTAATGCCATTGTGACCAGCTGCTCCTCTATCAAACTGAATTTTATAATCCCCTACTTCTAGATCGAGATCGTCATGAATGATGTAAATGTCTTTTGGTGAAATTTTAAAATAATCGGCAATTTTTTTTATGGAGATGCCAGAATTATTCATGTACTCTGTGGAGATAGCAATGATTGTTTTTTTGTCTGTCGGACACATCGGTCCGCCCTTACATTCAGTTAATTGGGCAGATAATTTTGGATAGTTTTTAAAGGGCGATTCGTGAATCGCCCGTACATAATCTAAAATTATTTTTTGTCCAAGATTATGACGAGTATTTTTATATTTTTCTTCAGGATTGCCAAGTCCGATTATAAGTTTCATAATCCATTTTAACATTGGTTTTAAAGCTACTCTTTTCTCTGATTATTAGAGAGAATCTCTCTTGAAAAATGAGGTAATATAATGTTGATTGATTAATAAAGATATAGTTATTTATATTTTGATATATAACTTACCCCTAAGCATAGGGAAAAGTAAAAAACAGCTTGTAATTAGCACTATTCTCAATTGACTGCTAATGATTCAAAGTCAATTTCGGAGATAATTTTGACACCTAGTTTTTTGGCGGTGACAAACTTGGATGAATTGGAATTTATTTCGTTGGTAATAAGGTAGGAAGTGTTATTACTTATGGCTGAAACAATTTTTCCTCCGAGTGACTCTATTTCTTTTTCTATGTCTTTTCGAGGGCGGTTTAATGAGCCGGTTATGGCAAAGGATAAGCCGGATAGTTTTGATAGAGATTGTAGATCTGCAATCTCTACATTATTTAAAATTGATTCTATGAATTCTCTTCTGGATTGGATACCTTGATGGATTTTTTGAGCTAGGGTTATTTGAATTCCTGGTAAGGCTTCTAATTGATCAATTGTTATATCTAAAATCTTTTCTGGAGTGTCGAAACCGGCAGTAGTTAATTGCTGAATCCTTTGAGAACTAAAATTAGGGATACTGGAACTGTCGAAAACTTGTTTTAGAGTTAGTTTCTTTTTGTTTTGAATTTGTTTTATGATATTGGTTCCTGATTTATTGCCTAGTCCGGCTAGATTTTCAAAATCAGTAACTTCTAATTTATAAAAGTCGCCTGGTAGTCTTAGAAGATTAACGTCATAAAGCTTGGCGATGGTTTTATTAGAGATACCTTTGATTTCTAGGGTGTCACAGAATAATTTTAGAGAACCTAGTATTTGATCAGGACAGTTTTTAATGTTGGGACAGCGAATGAATTTTGATTCGATGGTTAATTTGGATCCACAAGAAGGACAATTGAGAGGAGCTTTTAGATGGCCTGTGGTGACCTTGTTGATAACTTTGTCGATGTGAGGGATTACATCTCCCCTTCTGGAAATTTCGACGATGTCGTCGATATTAATGTTCTTTTCTTTGATTAATTCATAGTTGGCTAATGAGGCATAAGTGATTATGGCTCCGGAAACTTCAATGGGGTCGACTTGGGCAACTGGAGTGATCATTCCGAGTGGCCCGACTTGCCAGGTAACGGAGATGATTCTGGTTTGACTGGTTCGAGAAGGAAATTTATAAGCAACTTGACCTTTTGGTCGATTATTTTTAGAGCCTAGCTGATGTTGAAGCTCTTGATTGTTGATCTTGATAACCAGGCCATCAATTTCAAAAGGATATTCGTTTCGGTCCTTGGTCAGATATTTTTGGTAGATTTTTTCGATTTGGTCAAAATTATTGCAGGGTAAAGTGTCGACAGTGGCAAAGCCGTGTTCTTTTAAAAAATTATTCTTTTCTGTTTCGGTGGTGAATTGATGACTGGAAGAATAAATATCAACGGCACAAAGGCTGCAATATTCAGAATATTTGCTGTCGAGTCGTTGAGAGATTCCGGAAGTGGCGTTACGAGAATTGGAATAAACAAAACCCTCCGTCTCGCTTTGCTCAACACCTCCCTTGACAGGGAGGCTTTTCATAATTTGATTCAGTTTTTCAAAATCTTTATTTAGCATTACAATTTCACAACGAACTGAGCCAGTGAAATCTGTTTTAAATTCTGAAACGAAATTTTTCATTTTGACAACGTTTTGGGTTATTACGTCACCTATTAAGCCGTCACCTCGAGTGATGGCATCAACTATTTTGCCATTTTTGTATTCTATCTCTAGGGAAATACCATCACATTTTGGTTGAACTACGAATTCGGTATCGATAGGGATTTTTTTTAATTCAAAGTAGTGGACTAAATCACTGAAAAGATTGACTTTGTTTTGAGAACCCATTGGCATTTGATGTTTCTTTTTATCAAAACCGGTGTCGAAATTTTCGTTTCCGACTTTGGTGAAAATTCGGTGATGAGGAAGTTTATTGCGAAGGATGTCTTCTAAAATATCCCAAGTGTGATCATCCATCATAGGCTTACTATCGATATAGTAGGCTTTTTTGGCATTCATCATTATTTCGCCAAGTTCTTCTGGGGAAATTTTTTGTAGGTCAAGAGAATCAAGGGTGATCATGAGATTATTATAACTTTTAAAGTTATCTTAGACATTTACTAGACAGTAGTAGGCGCCTTTGGTTGAGCCTCTTTTTTCAATAGCTCCGGTGTCGACTAATTTTTTTAGGTCACGCCAGATGGTGTCATCGGAAACCATTGGAAGAAGTTGTTGAGCGTCTGGCATTCGGAGACCGCCGAATTGTTGCATATATTCGACTAATTTAATTTGTCTTTCTGTTAGATGAATTTGTTTACCACCTAATTTTTGTTTTAATTTAATATCTCGAGAGAGAGATTGAACTTTTTCTTTGATTCGAGACAATTCGATGGTTAAGGCTTGGGTAAAATATTCAATCCATTTAGTTAAATCTCTTTTGAAAAGATTTGAGGAAAGTTGATGAGTGGCTTGGATGGTGTTGTAGTAGTCTTCGGCGTTGCGATCGAAATATTCTTCTAAAGAAAAGAGACGACGAATGTCATAACCTTCAACATATAGAGGGAGCATGGCGAAGGCTCGGCTGACTCGACCATTACCTTCTATAAAAGGATGGATAGCAACTAAAATGTATTGAGCAATAGCGGAACGGATGGCTGGATGGATTTCTCGGGATTCGGGATTGTTTAACCAATCAACAAAATCGGTAACTAAATATGGAACTTCAATGGCTGGCGGCGGTCGATGGGCAATCTCACCAGTTCGAGTGTTCTTTAAAACAACTTGTTGATGTCGATATTTTCCACATTCTGATTCAGGAATAACTTTGGAAGTGGTTAATTCGTGAATTTTTTTAATAATGGTTTCGCTGTAAAAAAATGGCCTTTGGTCTTTGTGGTCAAAATCAGGAGAAAATTTTTCTTCTGGAAGCGGCATGTTTGAGCTGTAGACGGACCACAGTTCTTCTAAATAGGAAACGACATTGCGATAATTTATGACTTCTTGAATATCTCTTTCTCCAGCGGTAACTTGGCGACCCTCGACTAATTTGGCAACTTCTTGGAAAGTTAGGTCATTTCCTTCTATTCTTGTTCCATAATGGACGGTTCTAACAATAGCTTCTTGCTGAAATTGTTTTTCGTAGGCTGGAATTAATGGAGCTTCATCAATAATAGCTCTGGCAGCTTCAATTGAGCTGATGTTTTTGAGAATTTTGTTATTGATGGTAAATATGGGGTAAAACATCTTCTAAATTATACCACCTTTTTTAAAATCAATAAGGGAAAAGTGCGGGAATTGTTTAGGCTAAGAAGAAGTAATCAAGAGCCGATTTTGGATCGACATTAGAATTAATCATTTTTATTGATCTGATAATTTTTTCGATAGTTCTGACTGTTTTTTGATTGGGGTTTTTAACTAGTTCTGTTTGATAAATTTTGAGTTGCTCTTCTAAAATAATTAAGATATCTTCTTTGTTGAAATTTTGAGCTGATAATAGATCTTTTAGAGGGTCGCCACTGATTAATAATTTTTTTTGAGAGGAAATAGTTTTACTATTGGCAATTTTAATGGTTTGGCAACGAGAAATAATGGTTGGTAAAAGAGCAGATATTTTATTGGAGGTGATAATTAAAAAGTTACCATCCCCTGGTTCTTCTAAAACTTTTAATAAGGCGTTTTGGGCTTCTGTTGCCAAATTTTGGCTGTCTTTTATAATAATGACTTTAGACTGATGACAAAAAGGTTTTTTGTAAAGGAATTTTTTTAAACTTCTAATGGTATCTATTCCCCACCCTGTTTGTTGGTTGATTAATAGCAAATCTGGGTTGTTTTCATTAAAGATATGGCCTAAGTTTTGGCACATTGTTTCGATTTTGTGGTCTACTAATTCTATATTTGGTGAAATGATTAGTGTTGAAGGGAAGGGGTTCATAGTGTAGTCTTTTATTATGACTGATTTTAGTCCGAAAATATATAAGAGTTTAAAAGAAGTGCTTTTTGATAGAGGTCTGATTAAACAGGATCAGTTAGATGATATTAATTTGAGACAATTAAAGACTGGTGAATCGGAAGAAGAGATTATTAAATCTTTAAGAATAATTGATGAAGTTGATTTTATTAAGGCTAAAGCTGATTTTATAAGAGTACCTTATATTGATTTGGATAATATTGGATTTTCTCCTGAAGCTTTAACTTTGGTGCCTGAAAGTGTGGCTCAAAAATATCAAATAGTTCCTTATATACTTGATCCTAAAACAAAAACTTTATTTGTGACAATGGTTAATCCTTTGGATTTGGAAACGATTGAATTTTTGGAGAAAAAAACTAATTTAAAGATAAGCACGGCAATTTCTACAGCTAAACAAATTTCTTCTTTTATTAGGGAAAAATATATTAGAGAAAAGAATATTACTTCTGAAGTTACAAAGGCTTTAGACGAGAGAAAGGCAGAAGAGAAACAGGTTAGCGATTCTAGAGAAAAGGTTGCTGCTGAAGCACCTGTGGCTAAAATTGTTTACACTATCTTGGAGTATGCTGTTAAATCTAGAGCTTCTGATGTTCATATTGAACCTCAGGAAGATAATGTGAGAATTAGATACCGAATTGATGGTATTTTACAGGAAAAATATGTTTTACCTAGAAATGTTCATGATGCAGTTGTTTCAAGAATAAAGATTTTATCTGATTTAAAAATTGACGAGAAAAGAGTTCCTCAGGATGGCCGTTTTTTCTTTTCAGTTGACGGTAATGATGTTGATTTGCGTGTGTCAACATTGCCAACTACTTATGGTGAAAAGGTGGTTATGCGTTTGTTACAAAAAGCAAAAAAAGTGCCTTCATTGCCTGATTTGGGTTTGAGAGGTTTGGCCTTGAAAAACTTAATGAGGTCTATTCAAAGACCACATGGAATCATTATCGTCTGTGGTCCAACTGGTTCTGGTAAAACAACTACTCTTTACTCAGTTTTGGATATTGTGGCTACTTCTAAGGTTAATGTGGTGACAATTGAGGATCCTGTGGAATATCAAATGAAAGGAGTTAATCAAGTCCAAGTTAATGTCCAGGCTGGTTTGACTTTTACTTCGGCTTTGCGTTCTTTTTTGCGTCAAGATCCTAATGTCATAATGGTTGGAGAAATCCGAGACACAGAAACTGCTGAGTTGGCTATTAATGCAGCCTTAACTGGTCATTTAGTCTTCTCTACTCTCCACACTAATGATGCTTCTGGTGTTCCTCCTAGACTTTTGGATATGGGATGTGAACCATTCTTGTTGGTTTCTTCATTAAACTGTGTGGTTGGTCAGCGTGTGTTAAGGAGGGTTTGTTCGAATTGTATTACACAGCAAGATATCCCACCAGAAAGTGAACAAGAATTAAGAAAAACTTTAGGACCAATTTATGACACAATCGCAAATAAATATAAAATTGATGGTAAAAAAATGGGTTTACCTAAGATTGTTGGTTGTGAAAAATGTAATAACACTGGATATTTAGGAAGAGTCGCTATTTATGAAGTTATGCCAATTTCAGAAAAATTGGGTAAGTTGATTGTGGAAAAAGCTTCTGATAGTGAGATACAGAGGTTAGCTATGGAGGAAGGAATGTTAACTATGAAACAAGATGGTTATGTTAAGGTTTTAGAAGGTGTTACTACTATGGACGAAGTTATTAGAGTTGCTCAATATTAAAAACATATGCATACAAAAATATCTGAATTACTAAGCATCGCTGTAGCAAATAAAGCTTCAGACATTCATTTAATTACTGGTAGTATTCCTAAGTTGAGAGTTTATGGAGAATTAATAGAAGTAACTCAATTTGCAACTATAGACGATAAATTGATGGAAGAGATGATTTTTTCATTGTTGACTGAGGATCAGAAGAAATTTGTCTTAGAAGAAAGAGAATTAGATTTTTCTTTGGAATCTCCAGAATCAAGATTTAGATGCAATATTTATTATCAGAAAGGAGTAATTGCTTGTGCTCTGAGATTGATTTCGGCAACAATTCCTAGTTTTGATGAATTACATTTACCTGATTTGTTTAAAACTTTTATTGGGCTAAAACAAGGATTTATTTTAGTGACTGGTCCAACTGGTCATGGAAAATCTACTACCGTGGCGGCAATTTTGAATGAAATTAATAAATCTAGGGCTGGTCATATTGTGACAATAGAAGATCCGGTCGAATATTTAATTAAACCTCAAAAATCAATTATTTCTCAGAGAGAAATTGGCTATGATACTAAAAATTTTGATTTGGCTTTAAGATCTTGTTTAAGACAAGATCCAAATGTGGTTTTTGTTGGAGAAATGAGAGATTTGGATTCTATTTCTTCGGCATTAACTATTGCTGAGACTGGACATTTGGTTTTTTCGGTGTTGCACACTAATTCTGCGGCTCAAACTATTGATAGAATTGTCGATGTTTTTCCTGATAGTTCTAAGGCTCAAATTAGAGTTCAATTAGCGTCGGTGGTGACAGCTATTGTTTCTCAGAGATTAATTCCAGCTATTAATGGTGGAAGGGTTCCTGTTTTCGAGATCTTGATGATTACTCCAGCAGTTAAAAATGTGATTAGAGAAGGTAAAACTTTTATGATTGATAATATTATTCAAACTAGCAGTGATTTGGGAATGGTTAGTTTGGAAACATCTTTGGCTAAATTAGTAAAAGAAGGGGTGATTTCTGAAGAAGTAGCTTTAAGCTATGTTGCAAGTCCTATAGATTTTCAAAATAAATTAAGGAAAGTTCAATTAATATGACGAGATTCTTGTATAAAGCAAAAGATTGGAATGGAAAGCTGATTAAAGGGGTTTTGGATATGAATGATAAAGCTGGAGTATTGGAGTCGATAAAAATAAATGGATTAATCCCCTTGTCTATTGATCAGGAAAGAAAGAGTTTTCTTAGTGAATTTTCTAAAAATACTTTTTCTAAAGTTGGGTTGAAACAGGTAGCTAATTTTACTCGTCAAATATCAACAATGTTAAATTCAGGATTGGCTTTAACTGATGCCTTATCTTTGTTAAAAAACCAATTTGATAGAAATAGTTTGATGTTTGAAATTGTTGAAAGTTCTCTTAATACGGTTCAAGGAGGACATTCTTTGGGAGAGGCTTTGGATAAATATCAAAAGATTTTTGGAGAGGCTTATATTGCTTCTATTAATGCTGGTGAAGAAGGAGGAGTTTTGGAGGAAATATTATCTAAATTGGCTGATAATATCGAAAAAGAAGAAGAATTTACCAGTAAGGTTAAAGGAGCAATGATTTATCCAGTTATCGTGGTTGTGGCTATGGTGATAGTGGCGATTATTATGATGGTTTTTGTGGTTCCAAAACTTTTAGGTCTTTATGCTGATTTTGGTTCTAAGCTACCTGCTTCAACACAGGTTTTAATGTCAGTTTCTGGCTTATTTCAAAAGTTTTGGTTTATGATTCCTATTATTGGAGTTGGTTTTTACATGTTTTTTAAGATTGGTTATCAAAACGAAAAAATGAAACTTAGGCTTGACACTTTAAAGTTTAAAATTCCTATTTTTGGAAAATTATTGAGAAAAAACATATTAGCTTCAACCATGAGAACTTTGTCGATGCTTTTGTCTGCGGGAATTTCTTTGATGGATGCTTTAAGAATTGTGGCCAAGGTGGCTGGAAATGAACTGTATAATCAATCATTTTTAAACATTGCTGAGAGAGTTCAAAAAGGTTTTAATATTTCATCTTCTTTTGAGGAGTCTGGAATTTATCCACCAATTGTTAATCAGATGGTGGCAACTGGAGAAGCAACAGGAAAATTAGATGAAGTGCTCTTAAGAGTTTCTGATTATTTTGCTACTGAAGCGGAGCAATCGGTTAAATCTTTAACTTCGGCAATTGAGCCTTTAATTATGATAGCTTTGGGAATTGGTGTCGGTTTTTTGGTTATTGCTGTTGTCATGCCAATCTACAACTTGACATCACAATTCTAGTAGTAAATAATGATATTAATAACTATTTAGTGATTAAATTTTAAAAAAAATGAAAACAAGAAAAAACATGCTTAAAGGTTTCACTTTGGTGGAATTATTAATCGTCATCGCTTTGATCGCAATTTTGTCAGTGGCAGTTTTGGCAACAATTAACCCAATTGAACAATCAAACAAGGCAAGAGATGCAAAGTTTAAAAACGATGCTGCTGAAGTTATGAATGCTTACGAAAGATATTATGCTTCACAAAATAAATATCCATGGAATATGGGTGAACAAGAAGCTTCTCCATTTGCTGTTCCTGATGGTACAAACGGTGTAGCTTTTTACTCAATGGATTCTAGGTTTGGTGTTTTGCCTGTTACTGGTTCTTCTGAAAAGTCTGAATTAATTAAGACTTCTGAATTAAAAGGTGCTTTCGCAGGAAAGGAGCCTTTTGCTAGTAACGTTAATACTGATGTTGGCGGTGCAGATACTATGTACATCTTCCATTCAACTGATTCTAATTATGTGTGTTTTTGTCCAAAGGCAAAAGCAAATAAGATTGGTGACGTTGCAAAGAACTTAAAATGTCTTAGTGGTGCTGGTGCAATTGATACAAGTGTTGCTGCTAATGCTTACACTCTTAAAGATGCTTCTATAGATCCTGCTAATGCATGTTCAATACCTACTTCTGCTGAGATAGAAGAGACTACTTTTTGTAATTTAGCTAAGCCTTATGCTAATTTAGTTTGTGTTCCTGAAGGTAATGTTCAATAAAACTATACTTTAGTTAATTAAAACCCTCTGAGAAATCAGAGGGTTTTTTGTTTGTATGGTTTGAATTGTTCTTTTATCCCCCTTTGACAAAGGGGAAAAGAAAGTAAAATTAAAACATGATTATCGTTTTAGGTGTTTTAGTTTTTACACTGGGATTGTGTTTTGGGAGTTTTGTAAACATGTGGGAATACAGATTAGCTCGAGGATATGGATTAATTAAATTAAAAAAAACAGACACATTAACCCCACCGTATAATAAAAATAGATCATTTTGTGATGGGTGTGGTAGACAATTAAAATGGTATGAGAATATCCCTGTTTTTTCTTGGATAATTCAAAAAGGGAAAACTAGGTGTTGTCATAAAAAACTATCAATCACCTACCCTATTGTTGAATTATTGACTGGAATTTTATTTTTGTTATTTTTTTGGATAAAAGTATTTCCCAATTTAATGAATGGCTTGGCTTTTAACATCCCGGGAGTTGATTTTTCTTCATTACGAGTGGCAGTTGAGTTGTTTGTTTATTTATTAATAATTGTTTGTTTGGTTTTGAGTTCGATATTTGATCTTAAGTATATGATTTTGCCTGATATTTCAACTGGAATTTTGATTGGTTGTGGAATTGTTTTATTAATATTTGGTGGTGTTTTTAATACTCCATTACTGTTGTTAATATCAGGTCTGACTGCTTTTGGATTTTTAGGAATTTTATATTTGGTGACAAAGGGTAAGGGAATGGGTTTGGGTGATGTTAAATTTGCTTTTTTTATGGGTTTATTTTTAGGTTGGCAAAGAACAATTATAGCTTTTTATTTGGCTTTTATTGTTGGAGCTATTGTAGGAATATTTTTAATTGTTCTTAAGAAAGCTAAGAAGAATTCAGCTATTCCCTTTGGTCCTTTTTTGATATTAGGAACTTTTTTTGCTTGGTGGTGGGGAGATTATTTGTTAAACTTTGTTTACAAATGGTTTTAAATAAAAAAAAGACAGGTTTTACTTTAGTAGAAATAATTATTTCTTTTTCAATATTAGCTATTTTAATATTAGTTGTAACAACTACTATTGATCCTTTGGCTATGATAAATAGAGGTAGAGATGCTAGGAGGAAAAGTGATTTGAATAAAATAAAGCTAGCATTTGAGGAATATCAAAATGATAAAGGTTATTATCCTTCTGGCGACCCTGATCTTATTAGTAAATTACAAGATAAAGCTTCTTGTGGTAAAAATGTTTTTTCTCCTTGGCTTAAAACTTGGCCATGTGATTTTAATGGTAATCCTTATTATATTGTCTATGATAGCCAAAATTCTTGGTTTAAAGTTCTAGCTAACTTGGAGGATAAAAAGGATAAAGATATTCCTAATGGTTGGTATCTTTTTGATAATGTTTATAGAGTTGGAACCAGCGCTAGTGATATTGGTATTAATGATGTTAATTATGGTGTTTCTAGTCCTAATGTTTCTTGGTTTGATGTAACAATTGATCCAGCGTGTCAATTTTTCCCAAGTAATCATGATGCTGATGTTTGTAATAGTTTAGGTGGCGGTTATTGTAAATCTGCAGTTGGGCATTCTTGTTCTGATGGTAATTGTTATACAAATAATTCTTGTGATGAAAAATGTAAGGTTAAATGTTGTGGAAGTGGATGTGATAGTAATAAGACAAAATCTGTTGATATTACTCCAACTTTATCTCCTACTCCAATAATTATCCCTGTTATACCGACCACTGTTCCTACTTTAGTACCAACTCCTGTGGTTGGTAAAGTTAATTTAAATTTAGATTCTGATGACACTTCTTTAATTACTGAAAGTAATTTAAATAATTGGAAATCAAGGCTAACTATGGCGTATGACAGTTATGCAGATCTTACTGGTTGGGTCCCTTATAGTGGAGGTAAGATAACGATTCAGTCTGTTGAATGTAATAAAGATAGTGCTTGGTATTATGAGCAGTGGGCTTGTGATTATTGGGCTTGGGCAGGACAACTTATTGGTTGGTCAAAATATTGGGTGAAAGGTGAACTTCAAAGAGTTAATGATAATGATGATTGGAGTTTTGGAATTCTTCACGAAATATCACATGATTTTGATAAAGACGGTTGGAATTTTGATTCTGAATTAATGGCAAATTTTAAGATGGTTTATTTTTTGGAACAAAATAATGGAAAGGTTCAGCCAGGTGGTACTTATTTTATTGGTTCTCAAATAGAAGATTATTACTCAACTCCTTATAATTCTGCTTTGAGTAGCAACATTTATAGTAATGATTTTTTAACGTATATTTTATTAAAAAAAATCAAGCCTCAAGTTGGTGGATGGGATATTTTTAAGACTGTTTTTAGAAATTTATCTAGTGAAGGCGCCGCTGCTAGCAATGATTGTTTAAGTAGTTTTTTGGATGAAATATCTTTTGTTTCCAAGAAGGATGTTAAGGCTATGTTTACAAATCAAGAAAAAGACATAATTTCAATTAAGTTTGGAAAAGTTTTTAATTAATATGAAGAAAATAAAAAAAGAAACAATAATAGAATTTTTAATAGTGGTGATAGTTATATCAATACTAGGTTTTATAACTTATAAACAATTTTCTTTGGCTGAAGCTAAATCTAGAGATGTTCAAAGAAAAAATGATTTACAGGAGGTGTCTAAAGCAATTAGATTGTATTTTGCTGATTATGGTCATTTGCCGGCGAAAGATTTGGATATTAATAAACTTTGGGGAAAGAATTTCACAGACGATAAAGGTTATGAATATATGAAAAATATGCCAAAGGAAAATTCTTTATCAGATAAGCCTTATTGTTATATGGAAGATAAAACAAATGGTTCTTTTACTTTATTTGCTCAATTGGAAGACAGTTCTGATGTAGATTGTAAAAAAGATGGATCGTTGTGTGGTGGTGTTAAATATTGTTATACTAATAATATAAATGTTAACGATTCAACAAAATAAGAAAAAAAAGTTAGGTTTTAGTTTGATTGAATTATTAGTGGTAATTTCAATTATTGCTACTTTAACGGCACTGTTAATGGCTAATTTTATGGGAGCAAGGGAAAGAGCTAGAGATACTCAAAAAGTGGTTGATTTGAATTCGGTTAAAGATGCTTTGAGAATGTATTACAATGATAATCAATCTTATCCCCCAGATAAAGATGCTGCTGATGCTGGTTTAGTTAAATATTTGCCTGGAATTAGTGAAATTAGTTATGATTATTATTCTTCTTCTCCATATGACCAATTTGATTTATGTACATATTTAGAAGCTGGAGTTGGTAATGATGACATAGCGTCACAGACTAAATGTGGAGGTAAGATAACTCCTTCAAACCCTATTTGTGGGGTTGGTGTGACTACTGATAAGTTATTTGTTGTTTGTGGAAAATGATTAAGAGATCTGGTTTTACTTTAGTTGAATTATTAGTGGTGATTTCAATTATTGGAATATTAGCAATGATAACTAGTTCTACTTTTATAACTGCCCAGACAAAAGGTAGAGACATAAAAAGAAAAGCGGAATTGGCTAGTTTGGTTAGAGCTTTGCAGATGTACTACAATGATTTTGGTAAATTTCCTGATCCTAGTCTTGTTAATTTAAATACAGGTGGTTCATTAGCAGCCAATAATTATGTTTATATGGCAGTCTTGCCTGTTGAACAAAAACTTAGTGATAAACCTTATATATATATGGTTAGTCCTGGTTTTAAATCATATAATTTATTTGCTGACTTAGAAAATAGAGATGATAAAGAATGTTTAGATCCTCCTTGGACAGTTGGTGGTGTTAATTATTGTTATGGAGTTTCTAGTCCTAACGCTTCAGTAGGTAAACTTACTAATCCTTAAAAATTATTAAAATTATGAAAAACAAAAAAGGTTTTACTTTATTCGAAATGTTGGTGGTAATTTCAATTATTGGAATTCTGACAGCATTGGTTTCGGTTTCTTTTTCAATTGCCCAAAGAAAAGCTAGAGATTCAAGAAGAATGCAAGATATGGAAGCTATTCAAAAGGCGGCAGAGCAATATTACTCTTTAAGCGGTTATGTGTATCCTTTAACTTATGGAGTTGGAATGTCATGGGCTGTTGCGGGTCAGACGGTATTAGAAAGTTTTCCTACTGATCCAAAAGGTGGGGCTACTGGTGTTGGTTGGACAAGATATTCCTATGCTATAGGAAATACTTATTGTGCTTGTGCCACTATGGAAAATGTTTCTAATGGTAATTCATCTGGTGGTTGTATTTTTAATGCTTTGGCAACAGGTGGAACTGGTCCATTTTTTTGTGTTAAAAGTCAACAATAATTATGAAAAATAAAAACGGCTTTACTTTAATTGAGTTGATGGTGGTTATAACAATTATTGCTGTAATAACGGCGGTTGGTATTGTGAGTTATTCAGCTTCTAGTTTAAAATCACGTGATGGAAGAAGAATGGCAGATATAGAGAAAATTAGATTGGCTTTAGAGTTGTATAAACAAGATAAGGGTGTTTATCCTCCAGCAACTGCTGACAATAAGGCGAATATACCGGCTACTTATTTACAAGTTTGGCCAAGTGACCCAAAACCTGCTAGTTATTTTTATATTTATAGTGTTGGTGGTTCTTACACCTATACACTTGGGGCTTATATGGAAAACCTTGGTTCTACTAATAGTCCTGTTTTTGGTAATTGTGGTGTTTTAGGTACAGACAGATGTAACTATAAAACAAACAATCCTTAATTATGAAAAACAAAAAAGGTTTTACGCTAATTGAGTTGATGGTTTCAATAACAATTTTAGTGCTTTTGATTGGGATAGGAACAGTTTCTTTAAATGCTTTTAATGCTAATCAAAAAATTAAGGCAACAAGAGTTGAACTAATTTCTAATTTAAAATTGGCAAGAAATTATGCAACAACAATGCAATTGCCTGTTGGTGCTAGTGGTTCGTTGTCTTATATAGATGTAACTTTGGCAAACGATGGAAGAATTTCTTCTAGGGCTAAAGATGTTAATGATATTGGGATAGGAAATACTTATTTTTCAAGAGATGTATCCCCTGCTGGGGTTAATTTATCTATTGGTTACAGCGATGCTGTTAATCCTTATATTAGATTTGCTGCTTATAAGGGTAATTTAAAAAATGGAAATATTATTATTACCATTTCGGCTCCAGAAGTGGGAACGACTAATGTGGTCGAAATTAGTGATTCTGGATTAATAAATGAAAAATAAAAATAAACGAGGACAGAGCTTGGTTGAAATGATTTTCTCTGTTGGCGTGGTAGTTATTGTTATTACTGGAATCGCGATCCTGATGGTAAATACAATTAGTACAAAAAATAAGGGTTTTGATCGAAAAAGAGCAACTGAATTGGCAGACTTGGTTATGGAAGATTTAATTAATCAAAAGAAAAATTTTTCAGATGATTTTTGGAAATTAATTGATAGAAACGATTCACCTCCTCCAATAGGTGGTTTTGATGGCTATACTTATTCTATTGGTTTTACTGTTTCTGAAGATGGTAGTTGTCTTAGTACTGAGGTTGGAGTGACTAATTGTGCAAATGCAGTTGTTAATATAAATTGGGGCAACTCACAGGTTGATACTTTTCAAAGGTTTTTTTCAAGGAGTAGTGATTAATGAAAAATATAAATAAAAAGGGTTTTACTTTTATTGAAATATTGGTTGTTTTGGGTATGATTGGGTTGATTTTGGTGGCGGTGGTGGGAGCTCTTTCTGGAACTTTTAAAGCCCAAACAAGAGTTGATTTGTCTGATAAGGTAGTTCAAAACGGAAATTGGGCATTGGAACAGATTAAGAGAAGTGTTCTAAACGCAGATGGTAAAAGTATTGTTTGTGATGTTGGTGGAAGCTCAGTGACATTTAATAACGCTAGTGACGGTAATTCAACTACAATAGTTTGTGTTAACAATAAGATTGCTTCTGAATCTTCTAATAGGGCTGATTTAACTAGTTTGGAAGTTTTAGTTACTGGTTGTTCAGGTTTTGTTACATGTAGCCCTGTTGGCTCTAATGCTGTTAATTCATTGAGTTTTAATTTCAATTTAGCTATTGGTGATACTGACAGTGAAACTAATTTTTTCTCTAAAGAATTTGATTCTAGCATAACGGTTAGGAATTAGGGATGTGTGTAATTGATATGTATTAATTACTATGGGTTTAAAGTAATTGCTTGATTTTAGGTCTTATAGCTACTATAATTCCATCATATTTATCCACTATATAGGATAAAATAAATATGAAAGAATCAGAAAATAATTTTTTTAAAAAAGAAGTTGTTACTAGAGTTGCCGCTGCCGGATTGGCTGGGGTGATAGCTTTTGGAGGAGGCGCTAGCGCTTTTGCTGAAAGTCAACCAAAGAATACTGACACATCGTCAAGCACAGGAGCATTTTTGAAAGATGATGGCCAAGATGAAAAGTATGCGGTTGCATATGAAAAAATTGGAGTTACTCCCCCATCGATGAATATAGCTTCAACAGAAGTTGCTATTAATGTTGAACAAAAACAAAGAATTGAGGATAAAAAAATCATTATTCAGATTGGGCAACCATATTATATGGTCACTAATCCTAACGTTCCTGGTGAAAATAATATTTTGAGAAAAAACGACACTTCTCCGGTAATTATTAATGATAGAACTATGGTTCCTTTGAGATTGATTGGAGAAACTTTGGGAGCTGAGGTTAATTGGAATGGAGAGACAAGTTCGGTTACTTTAAATAAAGATGGTAAAGAGGTTAAGGTTCAAATTGGTAATAATTTGATGGTGGTTAAAGACAATAATAATATACGCGAAGTTACTTTGGATTCTTCACCTTTGGTTGATGAAAATAGTAGGACTTTAGTTCCTATTAGAGCCATTAGCGAAGCTTTTGGAAAGACAGTTTTATGGGATAACGACACCAAATCAGTTTTGGTTGGCTACAGCCAAGCGGAAAAAGACAGTTTGTTTAGTGGTGATGTTGGTGAGGCGGCGGCTGATGCAATTGATCTCAACTCCAACTTTAAAGCCTTCGAATTTATGGCTGGTGGTGAATTTGCTGACTGTGTTGATATGGGCCCTTTTGCTATTAGAGATGAAAAATCTGGAGCAGTGGTGGCTTTTTCCGAGCAGGACTTTTTGGATATAGATGAAAAAGTGGCTCCAGAAAAAAACAACAGCCTAACCAGAGAACAACTTTATGAAAAATATATGGATGCTAGTGTGGTTGGTAAGGTAAGAGATAAACTTAAAGATGGTGATTTTGTTTGGGTGATGGGTGGTGAGGCTTATGTGTTTAATAAAGAATTTTATTGGAAAGGAAACACTTACATTGATAAAAACAATAATTACATCAACAGGATTAATGAAAACGGAGATGTTCAAAAGATAGAAAGAGAAGATGGTTTTTCTTGGTTTAAACCACAAGTCTGTTGGGATAGAGATCTTGGTGTCTGTTTATCAAACGGATTAATTATTACTGACAAATTTAATCCAGCAACCAATAAATTTGAAGAATTAAATACTTATGTTGAGCTTGGAACTCCAGAACAAACAATTAGAAAAAAATTGGATAAATTAGTTAACAATGTGGGAACTGGTCTTGCATTTGATAAAACTCCACTTAACAATTCTATGTCTTTAGATAAATCTGAGGTTCAAAAATACATGGAAACAGGAGACGATCAAGGTTTTAAGAGTTTTGAAATTATTAAAGATGCTGATGGTAAACCTAGAATTGTTTTGGTTAAAAGTGAATGTGGTTTTGATGATCTTAATGTTAAGGTTTTAAGAGAT
>Ga0247841_10001063_pt1 | contig 65121 bp, 62 predicted proteins | sample LaCruzMarch2015__2_FD_192410 | JGI IMG/M metagenome (GOLD analysis project Ga0247841, IMG submission 192410) | Freshwater microbial communities from meromictic Lake La Cruz, Castile-La Mancha, Spain - LaCruzMarch2015_18m | ecosystem: Environmental > Aquatic > Freshwater > Lake | place: Spain...
AACTACTGTGCCGATTACCTGTATCACTTTTCCTTTTGCCAAATTGCACCTCCTATTTGAGACCTTCAACGCCTGCGACGATATCGAGCAGGTCCTTGGTGATCATCTCCTGACGGGCCTTGTTCAATGTCAGTGTGAGCTCGGCGATTACATCGTAGGCATTGTCCGTGGCGTTGCGCATAGCCATCATACGCGCCGACTGTTCGCTGGCAATTGATTCAAGTACAGAGTGATACACCTGCATTTCGACGAACCTTGGCAGCAGCTCGTCGAGGACATGCATAGCGTTGGGTTCGAAAATATATTCCGGGCTGACGCTCTTGGGCAACTGCGCCGGTTCCACCGGCAGTACAAGTTCCAGTGTAGGCTTCTGGCTCATCAGGTTGACGAACCTGGAATAGGCAATGTATACGCGGTCATAGATGCCTTTGGTGTAATCATCTATTACTATCTGCGATATGGCCATAGTATCTGCCATCTTGGGCCGGTCACCCAGCTTGGTGAACTCGGCACGGATCTCACGCATCGATCGGCGCATGAAATCGCGGCCTTTTGAACCCACTGTAATGACCGTGACCGGAACCTTCTGATCGAGAATAAAATTACCTACCAGCCGGTTCAGGTTGGTGTTCAAGCCGCCGCATAAACCCCTGTCGGTGGTTATGTGGACGATGCCGATTTTGTTTACGGGGCGTGCCACCAGCAGTGGATGGACAGCTCCTCCGGCGGCAGCCTGGGCCGACAGGTCGGCGATGACGTGCATGATCTTATCGCTGTAAGGCCTGCCCGCGATTGCCATATCCTGGGCTTTTTTCATTTTGGCAGTGGCGATCATCTCCATGGCACGGGTAATCTTGGCCGTGCTCTGGACACTGCGGATCCGCCGTCTAAGTATTTTTGGACTTACCATCTAATTGCCTCAATAAGCAGAGCTCTGCTTAAATTCTGCTATGGCCTTTTTGAGTTCTGCCTCAGTTTCCGGTTTGAGTACCTTATCTGTCGCAATTTTATTGCCGACTTCAGGATGATTATTGACCATGAATTTATAGAACGCGTTTTCGAAGGCCGAAACCTTTTCAACCGGGACATCGTCGATATATCCGTTGGTGACTGCAAACAGTATCATGACCTCGTTTTCCAGCGAAAGCGGTGCGTACTGCGGCTGTTTGAGTATCTCAACCATGCGCTTGCCGCGCTCGAGCTGTGCCAGGGTGGCCTTATCCAGGTCCGAAGCGCCGAATTGAGCGAAAGTAGCCAGCTCTGCATATTGCGCCATGTCGAGCCTCAGCTTGCCGGCCACCTGCCTCATGGCCTTGGTCTGGGCATTTCCGCCGACGCGGGACACGGAGAGGCCGACGTTGAGCGCAGGCCGGATACCGGCGTTGAACATGTCGGTCTCAAGCAAAATCTGTCCGTCTGTGATGGAGATAACATTGGTCGGGATGTACGCCGACATGTCTCCGGCCTGGATCTCGATGACCGGCAGAGCAGTAAGCGAGCCTCCGCCCAATTCTACGGAGAGCTTGGCAGCCCTTTCAAGCAGCCTGCTGTGAAGGTAGAAAACATCGCCGGGATAAGCTTCGCGGCCGGGCGGTCGGCGGAGGATGAGCGAAACCTGGCGGTAAGCCCAGGCATGCTTGGAAAGGTCGTCGTAAATAATGAGGGCATCCTTGCCCTGCTCCATGAACTCTTCGCCGATAGCGCAGCCCGCGTATGCCGACAGGTATTGCATCGACGCGGGATCCGAAGATGTAGCGACCACCACTATGGTGTGTTCCATGGCGCCGTATTTTCTGAGCGTCTCAACGATGTTGGCAACCTTGGCCGTCTTCTGGCCGATTGCAACGTAGATACATATAAGGTCTTTGCCTTTCTGAGCGATAATGGCGTCGATGGCAACTGCGGATTTACCGATGGAGCGGTCGCCGATTATCAGCTCACGCTGCCCGCGGCCGATTGGGACCAGGGCATCGACACACTTGATACCGGTGTGTACTGAAACATTGACCGGTTGCCTGTCAACGACGTTGGGGGCGATACGTTCGACAGGCCGGGACTTGGTGGTCTTGATGGGGCCAAGGCCATCAAGCGGCTGACCGAGGGTGTTGACCACGCGGCCGATGAGCTCGTTGCCGACCGGTACTTCAACCACGCGGCCGGTGCAGTGAACCTCGTCTCCTTCCTTAATATGGCTGTATTCGCCAAGGATGACGGCGGCTACGTTGTCTTCCTCCAGGTTAAAAGCCAGGCCCATCACGCCTTTGGGGAATGCCAGCAGCTCATTATTTTTGGCTTTGCGAAGGCCCTGTATACGGGCAACACCATCGCCGACCTCCACCACGGTTCCAACGTCTACCATGGTAGCAGTAGCACCGAAGTGCTCGATTTGCTCCTTGATTACCGACACTATATCTTTTTCCTGGGATTTCAATCTGCTCACCCCCTTAAAGGTTGTTTATTTCGTAGCTTCTACAAGGTCTTTCCTCAACAGGTCCAGCCTGTTGCGGACACTGCCGTCTATCAGCGTATCCTCGATGCGGGCTACCATGCCGCCAAGTATGGAAGGATTGACCTTGAGCTTAACGGTAACTTTCCTGCCGGTTATCTTTTCAAGTTGACCGGTTATCTTCTGCTTATCAGCGTCATCCAGCGGGACAGCGGTCGTGACCACGGCGTGTTTAATGCCGCGCAGCTCATCGACCAGGTTGTCATATTCATCGGCTATCTGTTCGGCGTTCTTTATCCTGCCTTTAAAAATAAGCAGGTAGCACAGGTTAAGGACAAGCTCATTTGACGTGTTAAGCTTCTGCTTGATCAGATCCGCCTTGAGGTTGAATGAAACCTTGGGATGATCTATCAGGTCCACAATCTCCCTGTCCTTCATCAGGTCAGCGAGCTTGCGGAGCTCCTTTTTCCATTCATCCAGGTTGTTCTTCGTCTGTGCGATCTGAAAGATCGCTTGGGCGTAGCGCCTGGCAGAAATCGTCGAAATCATTTATTCATCCTGCCTAATTCTGTTTAAACGCATTGCTCTGGTTCAGAACATCATTAATCAGTTTGCGGTGTTTCGGTGCGTCAAGGGATTCCTTGATAACCTTTTCGGCCGCCAGGATGGTGAGGTTGGAAAACTCGGAGCGCAACTCTGCGATGGATTTATCGCGTTCGAGCTTGATTTCATCCCTGGCCTTGTTTACGATTACGTCTGCTTCCTTGCGCGCACCGTCTTTGGCCTCTTCTTTGATTTTATCGGCTATCTGGGAGGCCTGGGCAATTATCACCTGCCCTTCTCTACGCGCGGCTTCAACCGCCGCCTTGATCTGTTCTTCGCTGCGGCTAGTCTGTTCCTTTATCTTCTCCGCCTGTTCAAGGCTCTCCTTTATCTTGGCGGCCCGCTCATCCAGCATTTTGAGGACCGGCTTGTATAGGATCGCTGTGAGCAGCCCAAAGAGGACAAGGAAATTGATCAGAAATGCAACCAGCAGTTGCCAATTTACTCCGATACTTTCCATATTTACCTCAAAGTTCCAATCCTGTTTATTCTCAAAGCAGTGCCGGCCATTATCGCCGGCGCCGGGCAGGATCCCAATAGAATCGGGGTCCCCGTCCAGCAACAGGTATTAGACGACCATGGCAAGCAGGATTGCGACGATCAGAGCGTAGATGCCGACCGCTTCAGTGAGAGCGCCGATCAGGATCATGTTGGTCAGGAGCACGCCCCTGGCCTCCGGATTGCGGCCCAGTGCCTGCATGGCTCCCAAACCGATCAGTCCAAGGCCGATGCCCGGTCCCAGCATTCCCAGACCTGCAGCGAGTCCGGCACCCAGCATTTTCATAGTTTCAGCGTCCATTTAGATCCCTCCTTTTACTTGAGTACAAAATTAATTGTGTTCAGCACCCTCTTCATGGTGCGAGGTTACTGCCATTAAACCGAATACAAGTGTCAAACCGGCGAAAATCATAGCCTGCAGGAAACCTACAAGGGTCTCGAGCCCATAAAACGGCACAGGTGCTATGAAGGCTACCAGGAATGTCATAACGCCAAGTAGGATCTCTCCAGCGGTCATGTTGCCAAATAGACGGAAGGTAAAGCTGACGATCCTGATGAAGTGACTTAAAATTTCCAGTAGACCGACATAGATATTGATGAAGCCAAATGCCAATCCGCTAAGGAAAGCCTTCCAGTTGCCCTTGAATAGATCGCCGAAGGCCTTGCCCAACGAGGTGAACTGGAAGAACGAATCCAGGTACTTGAGCGGGCCGATCCTGGAAAATCCAAGGTATTCGATAAACAGGAAAGATACAATCGCGATTGAAAGTGTAAGGTTGACATCCGTGTTGGCGGCACGCAGGAAGGGCACAGTAAGGGTTAAGGTGTGCGACCCCTCCTGTATATGTTCAACCGGGCCCCATGTGCCCCACAGCGGCACAAGCGCTAGCAATGCATTTGTCACAACGTATAAAAATATTGTTGTAACTATGGGGAAAAAGGTGCGGACGTTCTTGGGGCCGGCGACGCCCTCGATTGTATTGTAGATACCGTCGACAACCACCTCGGCAAAGCTTTGCAGCCTGCCAGGTATTATCTTCATTTTCCTGGTGGCGAAGAAGAAGAGCACGCAGAGCAAAATAATGGTGATCCACGAGGAGATGAGGGTATTGGTGATCTTGAACTCGCCCACGTGGAACATTGGTTCCGATGGAAGCACGACGTGGAGCTTACTGATCTGCAGTTCCTTGGGCACGTCAATATTAAATAGCTTGCTGCCAAGGGGACCCATCACAAATGAGGTCAGGAAGAGAGCCAGTAAGACTATGCCAAGGATAACCATTAACCGGCTGGAGCAACCAAGTTTACTCACTGTCCTGCTCCTTTATCGAGTTCTTTTTTGCATCCATATATTTTTGCTCGTTAATAAACTGCCGCAGCATGCGGTAAAGTCCATATCCGGCTGCCGAGGTTCCTAGTACTAACCCAATTAACGTGCATAGTGGCCGGCTGTTCAATCTCTCTGGAGCATCCAACCACAGGCCGAAGGCCGTTGGCAGTATCAGACTTAATGCTACATACCAACCGACATTAAAAAGAAACCAAAATCCTCTGAGTAGTTGTCTTTTATCCGGTTTCAGTTCGCTGTCTTTTTTAATCACTGCATTATATCAAGCCTATATTTTAAACGTCAACGGAAAATCCATTGATTTTTGGCAACACAGTATACGCCTTAGTAGCTACGCATTTTAAGAAGTGGCAGTGCTTACTATAGTAAATATCGGTGGGTTAAAACTTATTGCAGTCGCTCAATTATCAGGACTTCTTTTTGCCGAAATCGTCCAGATCAAGCGTGTTAATGAAATCGTATATCGCCGGGTATTTCATTAATTCCTGCTCGTTAATCCTCTCAGGATTGACGGTACCATCTCCGGCCTGCCTGGGTTGCGCTGTGATCTTACCGGATTCACCATCGAGGATTATACCTGCCTTATCAAGCACTGATTCTTCCGCGTAAATGGGCGCGGTAACCCTGACAGCCAGCGCAATGGCATCGCTTGGACGGGAATCGAGCTTCATTTTGGTGAGCAGCCAACGTTTATTGTGCTCATCGTAAAACACTTCAAATACCCAGCCCTCCCCGCCGTCAATTTCCATAAAGTGTTTTTTCCCGTCCTGCCATCTATTCACAATAGTGGATTTAAATTCATGGCCCTGCCATACCAGTGAAAGCTTGGCGTCCCTGTCCAGGTCCTGCACACGGGTGCGGCCAGAACGCGCCTCAATCTCAACAACCGGCGGTCCCTCATTGAACTCAAATACAATCTGCGCATAAAAAGTATCTGACCGCAGGTCGTTCACCACGATCTTGGAGATATTGGTCCCGGATAAAGACTTAAGTGCAAAGAAGGTATTTTTTAGCAGGTCGTGTGTCATGGGACGCGAAACGTCCACGTTCTGCAACTTCATGGATATGGCATCGGCCTCAGCCGGCCCTATCCAGATGGGCAGATAGCGGTCTGTCTGCCTTTCCTTGAGTATGACCACATGCTGGTAATTCATCAGGCTGACACGTATACTATCGATCTGCATCTCTTTCATGAGAAACCTCCTGAGCGCCTTTGCTCAGTCGGGATTGATTGTAACGCAAGACCCCTAACGTGTCAATTACAAAAATATGCTCATGCGATATACAATGCTGTATATAAAATCGCCCTTTAATATTGTGATGCATGATGGCAGGGATCTTCTTTGTTATCCGTTGAAGTATTTACTAAAATAGTGAGGATTGTAATGGGGACTGGTACAGATTGAAAGCGCTTCTGCAGAGGGTAACCGGCGCATCGGTAACGGTTGATGGCAAAATAACCGGGCAGATCGGGCATGGTTTTCTCATACTGCTTGGAGTGGCCGGGGACGATAGCGAGAAGGACGCCGATTACCTGGCTGAAAAGATTATTAATCTCAGGATTTTCAGTGATGATAATAGTAAATTTAACCTGTCCGCGTTGCAGATAAGAGCCGGATTGCTGGTGATCAGCCAGTTTACCCTGCTGGCCGATGCCAGGAAAGGGCGCCGTCCCAGCTTCACCCTGGCTGCACCGCCGGAGACGGCGGAAACGCTGTATAACTATTTTGTCAGGCGCATCTCGCAAACCGGCCTGACAGTTCAAACCGGCATATTCGGGGCACATATGCAGGTCAGTATGGTCAACGACGGCCCCGTCACCATCATGCTGGACAGCAAAGACAAGCTGGCCTGACCCGCCACTAGTGCTAATTGCAAGCAGTTGCAATTGTCATTAATCTGTGAAATAATTGTGACTGATGAGTTGTATAGAAACACTACAGAAAAAGGGTTACCGGCTCACGCCCCAGCGCATAATGGTTGTGGATGCCCTGCACAGCGTTGATGCTCACATCAGCGCCGAAGAGATATTTGCCAAGCTCAAGGAGAAATATCCCTATGCCAATATATCCACGGTCTATCGCACTTTGGAACTGCTAAAGGAGCTGGGATTGGCGGCGGAGATCGAGGTTGGCGATGGCATCGCTCGTTATCATGCCAGGGAACACAGCAAACACCATCACCTTATCTGCAACAAATGCGGAGTAACCAATGAGTTACCTGAAGCTGACCTGCAGCCTCTGGCAGCATTCCTGCTGAAGAGCCACAAATTCAAGGCTGACGTGAGACACCTGGCAATTTTCGGGCTGTGCTCGGAATGTCAGAGATAAAGGTATTGCTGCCTAATTAATAGAGCATCAGGTTTGGGAGGTTCTCATGCATATACCGGACGGTTTTCTCAGCGCGCCTGTTGCCGTGGCAACGGGCGCGATTGCGGTTGCAGCCATAGCCGTGGCCGTAAAAGAGACGAATAAAAAAATGGGAGAGAAACAGGTTCCCATGATGGGAGTCCTGGCAGCCTTTATATTCGCTGCACAGATGTTGAATTTCCCGGTAGCAGGCGGGACCTCAGGGCACTTCGTGGGGGCGGCGCTGGCCGCTATATTGCTGGGGCCATGGGCTACGGTGCTCATATTAAGCAGCGTGCTCGTTGTACAATCACTGATTTTCCAGGATGGCGGATTACTGGCATTGGGAGCCAATATTACGAATATGGGATTAATTGCCGGATTTAGCAGCTACTATATATATAAAGGTATAGACGCTTTGTTCAAGCACGGTAAAGCCGGTACACTCGCCGGGGCAGGCATAGGGGCATGGCTCTCCGTAGTGCTGGCCTCACTGGCCTGCGCCGCCGAGCTGTCTATTTCGGGTACATCGCCCTGGGCGATAGCTGTCCCCGCCATGGGTGGTGTACATATGCTGATAGGTGTCGGCGAAGGGATGATTACTGTAGCTGTTCTTAGCCTGATTATGGCCACCAGATCGGATCTTTTAAAACTTCAGGTAGCCTGAGTAGGATTGATATATTATGAAATCGAAATGGTGGATTATTGGCCTGTCCATCGCGCTGCTTTTGGCCATCATATCTCCCATTGCCTCTAAATTCCCTGATGGATTGGACAGGTTTGCCGAAGATTACAACTTCGTCGATAAAGCTAGTGAGCCTGCGTTTACCGTTATACCGGACTATTCTTTCCCGGGCGTGTCTGACGAAGCGGCTGCAACGATAGTTGCCGGTGTACTGGGTACGTTGATACTGTTCGGCATCGTATTTGGACTGGCGAGTCTATTGAAGTCAAGGCATGAAACATAGCTTTATTGATGAGTACAGCGGGCTGGACAGCTTCGTGCACCGCCTCGATCCGCGCACTAAGCTGCTCTGCAGCCTAGCATTTATACTGGTGGTTGTCCTGACGCCGGCAGGGAGTTGGAAGGTATATGCGGTATACCTGCTGGTTATGCTGGGACTGATATTGCTTTCCGAGCTGCCGATAAAATATGTGGTCAGAAGGTCGCTGGTCATCTTCCCGTTCGTCATCATGGTAGCCATTTTTATGCCCTTTTTTAAACAGGGCCAGGTAGCGGCCAGTTATGATATTGGCGTGTGGCACATAGCTATTACCTATGAAGGATTGTCAGTGCTGATAAATGTCGTTATAAAATCGTGGCTCTGTATCCTCTGCCTGATCGTGTTGTCATCATCCACAAAGTTTGAGGAACTGCTGCACGGCATGTACAGGCTGAGAGTCCCCCAGGTATTTGTGCAGATCACTTCGTTTATGTACCGTTACATGTTTGTGCTGGCCGACCAGGCGATGCGTATGCAAATGGCAAGGGACAGCCGGAATTACGGCCTAAACCGCAGGAATATTTTTAAAACAATGGGGAATATGATCGGTATGCTTTTCATACGAAGCTATGAGCGGGCAGAGAGGATTTATGCCGCTATGTTATCCAGGGGCTATAACGGTGAGATCATCGTGGTAAATCAGCTCAGGTTCCGCTTGCACGACGCTTATTTCGCCCTGACTCTATCTTTGCTACTGGTCTGCCCGGCTATCCTATGGTGGTGATTGACAGATGAATGAAAAAGCAGTAGAAATAAGTAAGTTATCATATACATATCCTGATGGCCAACTTGGCCTGGCCGATATCGACCTCACTATATATTGCGGAGAAAGCGTGGCTCTTATCGGCCCCAACGGTGCCGGTAAATCGACGCTTTTATTGCATTTAAACGGGATATTGCGTGGTCCCAACTCCGCCGTAAAAATACTGGGATTATCTGTGGACAATGAAAATATCCGGGAAGTCAGGAAAAAAGTGGGCATGGTCTTCCAAGATCCGGAAGATCAGCTTTTTTCATTGAATGTATTTGAAGATGTGGCATTCGGGCCCGTCAATATGGGATTTACCGAGGAAGAAGTGGACCGAAGGGTCAAACAGGCCTTGCAAAAGGTTGGTATGCGGGGTTATGAAAAAAGGTCGTCCCACCATCTCAGTATTGGCGAGAAAAAGCGCATAGCAATAGCTACGGTGCTGTCCCTTGATCCCGAGATACTGGCTCTAGATGAACCTACCAGCAGCCTCGACCCGCGCGGCAAATGGGCCTTGATCGATCTTCTGCAGAAATTACCTGTTACTATGATCATTGCTTCACATGATCTTGACATGGTCAGGTGCCTGTGCCGCAGGACTGTTCTACTGGATTCCGGCAGGATCGTGGCGGATGGCAGGGCCGATGTCGTACTTGGCGATGAGGCTCTGCTAAGTGTCCATGGCCTGGCGAGGGACACGACGGTGGCGGAGATTTAGGCCGTTATTTCCAGGCTGATATCCAGCGCCCTGGCAGAATGTGTCAAGGCCCCCACTGAAATCCAATCCACACCCGTTTCGGCAATTGTCCGTATATTGTCCAGGTTAACTCCACCGGAAGCTTCCACAATCGCTTTGTGATTGATTAACGCTACCGCCTGACGCATCTCATCCAGGCCCATGTTATCCAGCATAACAATGTCAGCGCCCGAATCAGCAGCTTCCGAAGCCTCGCGAGGATTTATGGTTTCTATCTCGATTTTAATATTCTGCGGCGTTTTATTTCTCGCCAGCCGTACTATGTCAGCGATGCCAAGACCCTGCCGTCGCAGAATGGCTATATGGTTGTCTTTAATAAGCACCATATCCCCCAGATTCATACGGTGGTTGGTGCCTCCGCCGGTGGAAACAGCATATTTTTCCAGCATACGCAGTCCGGGCAAGGTTTTGCGTGTATCCAGTATTTTGACAGGCAGCCCCCGGACCGCATTAACATATAATGACGTTTGCGTTGCTATACCGCTCAGGTGCTGAAGAAAATTCAGGGCTGTGCGCTCCCCTTTTAAAATGCCGGGCATATCGCCCTCGACCACCGCTACAACATCTCCCGGCTTGACCTGGTTTCCATCTTTAACCAGGGTGGAAAAATTCAGAAAAGGATCAATCTTAAGAAATACGAGCCTGGATATATCAATACCGGCCAGTATGCCGTGACCCTTAATTATGAAGCGGGCCTTGCCTTTTGTATGGGAAGAAATAAGAGCGTTGGATGTTATGTCACCGCATGCGAGATCTTCATCCAGCGCCTGTTCCACTAAGTCTTCCAATAAAGGCATATAGTCGTTTAATTGCATCAATCTTAAACATCCCGGTAAATGTTCAACAGTTGAATTATAATATCTGGAGGCTGTTAATTAAAGTGGGTTATTAATGTGTCAGTATCACAACGAAGCCTATAATGATTTCATATTCAGGAATTAACCTATGTTTAAAGGCGGAAAACCTGAGAAGGGGTCTTCAAAATTATATAACGGTCACATAGCCGAAACTATTCCGTATTATCAGGCTTTCAACCTCGAAATAATAAACTTTGTAAAAGCACTCGGCAAAGAGCCTGCGGTGTGGCTGGATACAGGTTGTGGTACCGGCAAGCTGATCAACCAGGCAGCAAAAGTATTTCCGCGTACCAGATTTATATTGGCAGACCCTTCCGTCGAAATGTTACAGGAAGCAAAACAGAAGATGCAGAATAATGCTGCAGCAGATTATTATCTCTTAGAACCTTGTGCAACCCAGGAGATAGCGGTCCAGCTGAGAGACAGCCCGGATGTGATCACAGCCGTACTTTGTCATCATTACCTGGATAAGGACGGCAGAAAAAATGCTACAGGGAGATGTTTTCACCTGCTAAAGGGCGGAGGTATATATATAACTTTTGAAAATGTGAGGCCGCTGACTGCCAGTGGAACGGATATTGCTCTGGCAAACTGGCAGCGTTTTCAAATAGAGCAAGGTAAATCCGCCGAGGCTGCGGAAAGCCATATTAAACGATTTGGTATTGAATACTTTCCTATTACAGTGGAAGAACACCTGGCACTATTAAAAGAAGCTGGATTTCGGGTGGTTGAATTGCTGTGGTTTTCATATATACAGGCTGGTTTTTATGCAATTAAGTAACAGGGGGATAGATAGGTGACATAGGTGAGGCTGACCAGCGCGTATTTACGGGTTCAGCAGGTAAATCGAGAAATTTAGCACGGTGGCATAGCTGACCCAGAGTATATAAGGTATCAGGAGGAACGAAGCGGTTTTGGAAACGCGGTAAAAATTTATCATGGTCAATAAGATTGCCGTCCATAGTGGGACTATTACGATAATGCCCCAGAGCGGTGATTTTAACCCGAAGAAAGCGTAAGACCACAGCATATTGAGCAAGAGCTGGATGAGAAAAATGATAAGCCCTTCCCTGACTCGGAATTCCTTTATGCCTTTTCGCCATACAAGGAACGCTGAGATGCCCATGAGGACGTAAAGCAGGAACCACATGGGGGCAAACAGCCAGTTGGGGGGTGTGAAAAATGGCTTCTGCAGGAGAGAGTACCAGCTGGGTATAGCGGCTCGCGTAGTAAGGGAGCCGATGAACCCGGCGACAAAGCAGGTTGCCAGGCTTACCAGCAGCTTGATGGTATCGCTAAGTTTTTGATCTCGCATTGCTTTTAAGCCAGTGACGGTGAATTGTGCCGGCGAATGCAGTCAATATATCCGGTCTTGCTGAAAATAATATATCAATATCCCGGCTAACTCAAATTACGCAATCAGCCGGGGCAAATTAAGCCTTCACACCATTGCTACCTGAGATTCATCACTACAAAGCGGCATATTTGTCCCCGTCCGTTCGGAGGAGGATGGTAAGTGATGGCAGCCGAACGTTTGGTTGCCCCCAAATTGCTGTGCTAAAATCCCCGTTGGACTGTACCGGTTGAGGCCGGATCAGGTGATGTTTAGACATGAACCTCTATTATTTAAGCCAGTTACTCCAGAGCCTGCCTGAATTTGAACGGCTGCTCAAAGACCTGCGGCAAAAACAACAGGTACAAGCAAGGCTGTGCCTGCCTGACCAGGCCGCACCCTTCTTGGCAGCCAGCATCTATGGTTGTGTGCGTAAGACGGTGTTGCTTGTTACGGCACATGCTGAGGCTGCCAGGCGGCGCTTTGAGCAGGTGAAGCTGTGGCTGCCTGATGCAGATATTACGTTGTTTTTCCCGGAAGCGGATTTGATGGGGAGTGGTTCCTCAGCAGACCCCGTGGTCAATTCGGAACGGCTGAAGGTAATTTCCCTGCTGTCCGGATATACAACCCTGGCTGACAAGGATGAAACCCTTCCCTTTGTTATGTGTTGCGCCGCATCGTTGATTAACAGGTCCGTAGAGCCGGCTATATTCAACGCGGGCTGTCTCGAGGTGGTAAATGGCATGGGCATAAGCCAATCTGCGCTGCTTGAAAGGCTGCAGTCGGCGGGATATATATTTGAGGACATTGTGGAGATACCCGGCACCTTCAGCAAAAGGGGTGGCATTGTCGATGTGTTCCCCTGCGGTCATGATTCGCCGGCTAGAATCGAGTTTTTCGGGAATGTTATTGAGAGTCTGCGGCTGTATGATCCGAGATCACAAAGATCCATGGCGCAGGTACCGGTACTGGTTGTGCCGCCCGCGGGGGAGCGATCGGATGAAGGCAGGGCAAATTTGCTGGACTATATGCCGGGTGATGCTATTTTACTATTGGACAATGTACAACAGATTGAATCAGAGGTGGAGCGTATCGGGACCGAGTCCGCCAGCCTGGGCCTATCCAGTCCCGTTGAACGGGATGTACCCGATAAGGATGCCGCTAATTTTTGCTGGGAAGATATTGAAAGCAAGATCAAAGGCCGGGACAAAGTCGTTGAGTTAAGTCCCTGGGACGAGGCTGAAGAACGGGACACACACCGCTATTACCTTCCTTTCATAGGTGCCCCTGATTTCTCCGCTAGGTTCTCGGCCTTTTTGGACAGATTGCCTGAATTGAGAAGCCAGAGTGGCAGAATTATGATCGTTAGCCAGCAGGCGGAAAGGATAAGGGAACTGCTGCAAGAGCGTGATATCGGTGTAAATGCTTCGAAAGCACTTGATCACCTACCGTCGCTCAATTCTATAACCCTCGTCCAGGGTTCGCTGGATGGAGGATGGCAGCTTGACGATCAATTATTGCTACTCACAGATGCCGAACTTTTCGGAAACATCAAGAGGCGACGTTTTGCTAAAACCAGGCCGATCAGACACCATTTCTTCCTCAACGATATCAGCATCGGTGATGCTGTTGTGCATGTGGAGCATGGTATCGGACGTTTTGCCGGTATCAGCAGGAAGGTTAGTGCAGGTATGGAGAGAGAATACTTGATGCTGGAATATGCATGCGGTGATATGCTTTACGTGCCTGTGGACCAGGTCGACAGGGTGAGTCTATACATAGGCGGGAGTGAGAGAACGCCGTCGCTAAGCCGCCTGGGTTCGCAGGAGTGGAGCCGATCCCAGCAAAGGGTCAGGGAATCAGTAGCAAACATAGCCGGTGAGCTTATCGAGCTATATGCCGGCCGGGCCGCCGGCGGAGGTATCACTTACTCGCAGGATACCCTCTGGCAACAAGAATTAGAAGCCTCCTTCCCATACGTCGAGACTCCTGACCAGATAGAAGCGATAGCTGCAGTAAAATCAGATATGGAGTCGGTGCAGCCGATGGATCGGCTGGTTTGCGGCGACGTCGGTTATGGAAAAACTGAAATTGCCCTGCGCTCTGCATTCAAGGCTGTTATGGACGGCAAGCAGGTGGCCGTAATGGTTCCGACCACGATCCTGGCGCAGCAGCATATGAATACTTTCAGCGACAGGTTAAAGGCCTTCCCGGTTAAAGTCGCCGTACTGAGCCGATTCTGTTCAGCCAGGGAACAAACAGACGTGATCTCAGGCCTGGCGGAAGGGACGATTGATATATGCATAGGTACACACAGGATCCTGCAAAAGGACGTGCTATTTAAGGACCTGGGACTGGTAATAATTGATGAGGAACAGCGTTTTGGAGTGATCCATAAGGAGCATTTCAAGAAAATGAGGCAGTCGGTTGACGTGCTTACACTCAGCGCCACCCCCATACCCAGGACGATGCACATGGCGCTTTCGGGTATCAGGGATATGAGCACCATTGAGACTCCGCCGGAAAGCCGGCTGCCTGTGATTACATATGTGGGCGAATACAATGAAAGGCTAATGAGAGAAGCCATACTGCGTGAACTGGAGCGCGATGGCCAGGTGTTTATAGTGCACAACAGGGTTCACAGTATAGGCGAGCTGGCATGTAAGGTGGCCGGTCTGGTCCCGGAGGCTCGGATATCAGTTGCGCACGGACAACTGGAGGAGTATAAGCTTGAGGAGATTATGTCTGACTTCATGCAGGGCAAGAGCGACGTGCTGGTGACAACTACTATTATAGAATCTGGTCTGGATATGCCGAACGTCAATACCTTGATCGTGGATAATGCGGATAAGATGGGACTGACCCAGCTGTACCAGCTCCGCGGCAGGGTAGGGCGTGGTGCAAATTCAGCTTATGCCTACTTCCTGTTTGATTCAGGAAAAAGCATGACAGACCAGGCTATTGAGCGGCTGAAGGTAATTGCACGGGCTACTGAACTGGGAGCAGGCTATGCCATTGCGATGAAAGATCTGGAAATAAGAGGAGCGGGCAACCTGCTGGGGGTAGAGCAGAGTGGAAATATAGCTGCCGTGGGATTCAGTTATTACTGTCAGTTGCTGGAGGAGGCGGTTGAAGAGGTTAAAGCACAGCGTGAGGGCCGCATGGTGCGCAAAAAGGTAGAGCCCGGCAGCGTTTCCATTGATCTGAAGATACCCGCATTCATTCCCGATGTCTTCATCGGCGATCCGAGGACGAGGTTTAATATTTATAACAGGCTGGCCAGGATGGATACCCTGGATGAAGTATATGACATCAGTGAAGAACTTGTTGACAGGTTCGGCAGTATGCCCGAAGAGGTAGCTAATCTATTGTACGTGGTGGAGATCAAGCAGGCAGCGAAAAAGGCGGGTATCGAGTCGGTTGTTCGCGACGATGACAGCATAACTATTTCGTTTGATGACAGCAACCCTGTTGACCTGGACGGAGTACGCACATTGAGGAACAGGGCAATCAGGAAAGGTAACAGGCAGATCAAGATTGATACTGTGCTGACGGGTCATGGGTGGATGAAGCTGTTAAAAGAACTGGTTCTGGACTTGCCTTCCAGGGGTACATTGACACAAGGACAAAAGGCCTCTTAGTCTTCAATCCCTGCTTCCTGCAGGTAGTCAATCATATCCTGTATTGTGACCAGGGTATCGGCATCTTTCTCCGGTATTTCAAATTTATTTCCCGGTTTACTGAAGCTGTCTTCAATTGTGGTAAAGAATTCCGCCAGGTCATCCGGGTCCATGTTGAGATCATCGATAAATGATGCGGACGGCTCGATGGAAGCCAAGTCCACACCTAATTCATCAACAAGGATTTTTTTTATCTTGTCGAATAGCCTTGGCATTTGATACTCCGGGTCAATTATACGATGTGGGATACTTGTCAATCAATTTGATTTTTTCGCTCTGAACTATTTGATATAACAGCGCCAAGCACCCCATTTATGAATTTTGAGGAAGCGTCGGCGCCGAACTCCTTGGCCAATTCCACCGCTTCGTTTATAGCAACCTTGGCCGGTGTTTTATGATCTACGATGATCTCGTAGAGCGCTATTCTCAAGATATTACGGTCCATGGGAGCCATTTGATGTACAGGAAATGCCGTCGCAAAACGCTCAATGGTGGCATTTAACCGCTCTTGGTTATCAAGTACACCGTGTACCAGCTCACCTGCAAAGCTGGCACCATCGCCGCTCAAGGCTCTTATTTTAAGTGTACGTTCAAAGACAGAATCGGGGCTGTTTGCTGCAAATTCCAATTCAAACAGCGTTTGCAGTGCTACAATTCTGGCAAGATGCCTTTGACCTGTGGGCATAAAATCACTGGAAGAAAGGAACTTTATCGCAACGATGCCTGACTTAGTATCTTCCGCCTTTACGCCACTTGATCAGCTCATTGGTTTTCTCAGCATTGCTGAGGTTGAACGTCAGTGCGCCGGGGCTTATCAATTTAATGTATTTGGTCAGGATATCGCCCGGTCCCACTTCAAAGAATGTGGTTATGCCGCGGGCAAGCATAGTTTCCACCGATTGCTGCCATTTAATACAATGCACTATCTGGCTTATTAACTCTTCCTTAAGTGCTTCAAGCGAATTCATGGGCTGCGCTGTTACATTGGATACAATAGGTACCGTCGGCGGCTCATATTTAAATTGTGATACGGCGTTTATCATGCCGTCCAGAGCAGGTTCCATCAGCGAAGAATAAAAGGCGCCGCTGACTTTGATCGGCTGAATGCGCCGCGCTCCTTTTACCTGCGCCAGTCTCCTGGCCTTGGCCAATTTATGCTCATCTCCGCTTATAACCATGTTTTCGGGCGCATTGATGTTGGATAGTTCCACTCCGGTCGTAAGACAAACGCCCTCGACGATATCCTTGTTAAGGTCCATGATCTGCAGCATGCCACCGGGCTTGCGCCGGCCTGCTTCATTCATGAGCCTGCCGCGCTCGCGAATCAGGCGGACGGCGTCGCCAAGTTGCATTACGCCGGCGGCCACCATCGCGGCATATTCCCCGCATCCATGGCCAGCAACCAGTGTGGGCGTCGGAAGCGATCCTTCGCTGATCTCTTCCCCGGCCTTGAGGCAGGCGATGCTGACGGTCATGATAGCTGCCTGAGCATTCATGGTCTGCGCCAGGTCCTCTTCAGGACCTTCAAAACAAAGCCTTGATAGAGGAAATCCGAGTGCCTTGTCCACCTCATCGAAGACTTCTCTGGCGGAATTGTAGTGGACGTAAAAGTCGAGCCCCATTCCGACCTTCCGGGATTCCTGATCTGGAAACACATAGGCTACTTTTACATCTTCGACCATCTAATTCCCTCCTTGATTTACGAAATCAGCTCGCCTGCAATAATCTATTTGCGCTTCTTTTTCGGGCTTTTGATCTCCAGCACTTCCCTGCCATCGTAAGTACCACATGCCGGGCATACCTGATGAGGCAGCTTTGTGCTGTGGCAGCGGGAACACTCAATAAAGGCTGTTGGTGACTTGGCAAGGTGACTGCGTCTTTTGCCCTGGCGTGCTTTGGGATATTTTTTCTTAGGAAGTGGTGCCATTTATATCTTGCTCTCCTTTTCTTGCTGTACTAATTTGTCCCACCTGCGGTCATAAGCTTGGCTGGCGTGACCGCAATCGCCGCAGGCGAACTCCTGGCCGCAGACAGGGCAGATGCCCGGGCAACCCGGCCTGCATAACAACCTGGTCGGTATTGTCATGATTATATACTGTCTGATTGCTTCGTTTAAGTCAAGGATATGATTAGCGTCAATCGTGAATTCCTCAGGCGGTGGGTTAAGATGGGTGCCTGAAACGATATCGATAACCGGGAAAAACTCCTCCTCCATCATAAACGATATTTGTTTTTCTGCTTCTCTTAGACAGCGGGAACAGGAACCTTTTATATCGGCGGTAAACTTACCGGCAGCGAGAATACCGCGGCTGGTACGGATCAGTTCGATATTGCCTTTAACGTGGTTCTCGCTATTTTCGCCGGCCAGTTCGTCAATTATAGAATTTCGCTTCGCTCCGACCGGCTCCTTAAGGAGCTGGGCGACGTTTATCTGCATAGCGATAGATACGACTTCGAATTTGGCTCATTATAAGTAGAGATACGTGTAATGTCAAGGCGATGATGCCAAGCCGGGACGCAGATTGTATCGTACATTCCATCGAGAGATGCTCATATCGCGGCCGGTTAACATAAAATCATACATGCCTTGACTGAGCTTGATAAAAGGATTTAAACTGTCTAACGTCGGGGTGATGGCGGCAAGCATCAAATGAGGGAAGAGTCAGTGTATGATGCCGGTTATTGAAGCTGTTGGGCACCTTTTACCCCGGGGATACAGATCAATCTCCCATTACCGCCGCTGAATCGTCGGTTAAATCAGACCGCGAGCGCGTTCAGAAAGGAGTTATCGACGGTTTATTATTCTGGATAATGTTAAACTGTTCCAGCAAAAGAACTTGAGAAGGAGTCAGGCACAGGATATGAAAGTTGTATTTATTGAAGACATTTCAGCAAAAGAGAAGAAAGGCGATATCAAAGAGGTATCTGACGGATACGCGAGGAACTTCCTATTACCGAGGGGGCTGGCATTACCTGCCACTCCTGGCGCCGTAAAGGCTGCCGAGAAAATCTCCCAGGAGCGAGAGAGGAAACGCGTTCGCCAGCATGATGAGTACACTGAGCTTGCCAGGCAGATCGAAGGGAAAGAGATACGTTTCAAGGGCAAGGCCAGCTCCAAAGGTACTCTACACGGATCCATTACATCCGCCGATATAGCCGATAGATTATCGAATCTTGTAAATGTTGACATTGATAAGAAAAAAATCGCCTTAAAAACTTCGCTGCATAACATCGGCGAATATGAGGTTGATGTGGTTTTCACCAGAGATGCGACAGCCAAAATCATGGTCATAATTGAAAGGGAAACAACCTAAAGCTATGAGAGAGACTCTGCCACCTTACGACCTGGATGCCGAAGAAGCTGTGCTCGGCTCGTTGCTGATTGACAGCGAGTCTATCACAGATATTGATACCATAATAGGGGCCCAGGATTTTTTCAGCGAGCAAAACCAGTTTGTATTCGGTGCCTGTCGCAACCTGTTCCAGCGTGACGAAGCTCTAAACCAGATTACGGTAGCACAGGAGCTAATCAGGCTTGGGAAGCTGAATGAAGCGGGGGGGGCGGCATATCTCAGTCATCTCGTGTCCATGGTTCCAACCTCCCTGCACGTGCGGCACTATGCGCAAATAGTGTACCGGCTGGCTACCATGCGCCGCCTCATCAGCGCAGCAGGTCAGATTGAGTCACTTGGATACAAGGCTGATCCTGACGTGGATCTGTCCCTGTCACGTGCAGAGGATATCATCTTTAAGCTCAGGACCAGGCAGGGACAGGGCGAATTCATTCCCATTCAGGAGGCCCTTAACCGATATTTTGAGGAAGCGGCCAATAAAACTACCTACGACAAGGATATCCAGAGTATACGAACAGGTTTTAAGGCCATTGACAATGCCCTGGGCGGACTGCAGCGTTCCGAGCTGGTTATCCTGGCTGCCAGGACCAGCATCGGCAAGACAAGCCTGGCCCTGAATATTGTCCGCAATGCTGCCGTTAATCAGAAGGCCTGTATAGCCCTCTTCAGCCTCGAGATGTCCCGGCGCGAAATAATCCAGAGGTTATTATCGAGTGAAGCCAACATAGAGTCGCAGCATTTCAGGAAGGGACGTTTTTCAGACCTCGAGGAGCGCCTGCTTCAACGTGACATTATTCCCAGACTGGCGGAGACGTCCATATATATCGATGATACTCCCAACATGCGGATCAGCGAGGTCCGCAGCAAGGCCAAGAGGCTTCATCTGAAGCACAGTGTTGATATGGTAGTCCTTGACTATATTCAGCTATTGCGGGGTGATTCCAAGAGCGATAACCGGGTGCAGGAGATGACCGAGATTACCCAATCGCTGAAGTCGCTTGCGCGTGAGCTGGATACGCCAGTGTTAGCCTTATCGCAACTTAGCCGCAATATCGAACACCGGCAGGAAGGGAAGAGGTTGAAACAGCAGGTCAAACCGCAGCTCTCGGACCTGCGTGACAGCGGCAGCATTGAACAGGATGCGGATGTCGTGATGTTTATTCACCGGATGGATAAGATCTATCCAACTGAGACAGACTGGATCCGTGAGTTTGGAGAAGATGAAGCGTATCCAAAGGGCATTGCCCAGATAATCATCGCCAAGAACCGCAACGGGCCCACTGGCGAAGTCTCCCTGAGGTTCATACAGGAAACAACTAAATTTGATAACTTCGACAGCAGCGTGGTTGAGGTGGGGACTCTATATTAAAGGTATACAGGATATGACAGACAACAATTTCAAGGGATTCCCACCCAGAGTAGAGGTCACCCCTCTGCCCAATGTGTTTTTCAGTGAAGTGTTGTTGATTATTAATAGTCTCCTTGAATTAAAAGCCGTCATGCAGGTATTTTTCCTGCTCAGCCGAAGAAAGGGTTACCCCAGATTCGTAAGTTTCAGCGAACTGAGCATGAACGCTGTGATTGTGGAGGAGTTGGGCAAAATGAAGGGCGATGCAAATGCGTTGCTTAGAAGTGCCCTTGAGGCGGCTGTGAAACATGGAGTTTTATTGCATATCCCCATAAATGTGGATGAGGAATCAGACGATGCATACTTTATTAATAACCAGGCCGAAAAGGATACTATAAGCAAAATAATGAGCGGTACATTGAAGATACCCAGGGTGGGGATCAGAGCCCGGGAGGAACCGGTGAGTGAGCAACCCCGGGACATTTACAGCCTCTATGAGCGCAATATCGGTATTCTCACCCCCATTTTAGCCGAGGAACTGCAGGAAGCGGAGCACCGTTATCCGCCGGAATGGATACAGGACGCGTTTCGAGAAGCTTTGAGGGCTAACGTAAGGAACTGGAAATATATACACGGCATATTAAAGCGCTGGGAAAGAGAAGGAAGGAAAGATGGAAAACCTGTCGGAGATTCTCAAAAAGAAGGAGATCCCGATAAATACATCCGCGGAAAATACGGACACATGGTCCAGCGGTAGTCCAGGGGAGCCTGCGTCCGGCGATCAGCAGGCAGATACCTGTTCGGTATGCAGGGGAACGCGCTTCGTTCACCCTACATTGCCCTCCGGGGAATCCGATTATACGCGGTTAGTACCATGTATATGCGCAAGGGATGACATCAATAAAAGAAGGATGGCTCGGCTGCAGGCCATTAGTAACCTGGGCAACCTTTCAAAACTGACTTTTGACAGCCTGATGCCGTTAGGCCGAAGCGAAGATCCGGTTTCGCAAAAACTCTTTCAGCTCGCTCTTGATGAAATCCGCAAGTTCGCAGAGAATCCGCAGGGATGGATTGTGCTGGCGGGGCCTGTGGGCAGCGGTAAAACACACCTGGCCTGTTCAGTTGCCAACTATCGCATAAACATGGGACATTCCGCCTTTTATATCACAGCAGCGGAATTACTTGATCACCTCAGGTCGACCTACAGCCCCAGCAGCGACGTTGAATATGATGAGCTGTTTGAACAGATAAAGAACAGTCCCCTGCTCATACTTGATAATCTGAATTACTCAGCTACAACTGCCTGGTCTAAGGGCAAGCTCGAACAACTGCTTGAGCACCGCTTCAACGGCAGAATGCCCACGCTGATAACTACGGGGATGTCGGTTGAAGAGTTTACCACCGATTATGCCGGTCATATAAACGACCCGGAGGCCAGCAAGATTTTGATTCTGAAAAAAGAGTCATCCAGCCTGCAGAGCCTTGACAGCCTTGATCTTAAGCTGCTCAAGAGCATGAGGTTCAGCAATTTTGACAGTAAACGTTTGAGCCTGCATGAGGATGTCAGGCAGAACTTGGAGCAGGCCTACAATATCGCGCGCGAGTTTGCCCGGGCCCCGCAGGGCTGGCTTATCTATCAGGGTTTAAACGGTTGCGGCAAGACACACCTTTCGGCAGCCATTGCAAATGAGTTACGCGAATCCGGGAAAGAAGTTCTCTTTATCGTGGTACCTGACCTCCTGGACCATCTGCGTGCGTCATTTGGACCTGACAGCCGAGTGTCGTATGATGCGCTGTTCGAAAAAATAAAAAAAATCCCTGTATTGGTACTTGATGATTTCGGAGAGCACTCGGCCACCTCATGGGCCCAAGAGAAGCTGTACCAGTTGATAAACTACCGTTATAACGCCCGCCTGGCTACGGTTATAACCACCTGCCTTAATCTTGATGAGATTGAAAATCGGGTTAGTTCGCGCATGGTTGATCCCAGCATAAGCATGGTGTGGAACATAATTGCCCCCGACTACAGGGGCGATATCAAAACCTCGAGGCCCGGGCGGCCCCGTCCGAGGGCTAAAAATTAGACAGGTGCAGACAATTCTTTGAAGCTGCCTGCTTTTCCTGATAAAATGTGTTCTGACACGAAAGTGGAAAGCGCCGTAGTAAATCAACCTGTATTAGTCTTAAATGAGAACTACCTCCCTCTGAACATTTGCAGGGTGCGACGGGCAGTGGTTTTGGTGTTGATTGGAAAAGCCGAGGTAGTAGAGAATGGGCGCGGGTATTTTTCAGCCAGTTCCGGCAGTTACGAGATCCCGTCCGTGATCAGGCTGGTTTACCTGGTGCGCAAACAGACACACCCGCGCAAGATGACCAAACTGGAGATATTCAACCGTGATAAATACATCTGCCAGTACTGTGGAAGGGAGGGAAGGGAACTGACGCTGGACCATGTTATGCCCAGGCGCTTAAATGGTCAGCATACATGGGAAAACATCGTAGCAGCCTGTATTCCCTGTAACAGGAAGAAGGCGGGCAGGACACCGGCTGAAGCCGGGATGCCGTTGCTGAGATCGCCACGCGCCCCCGGCAATATAGGTTTCTATGTGCCTTACCAGTATCTACGTGCCAGGTCGGAGTGGGAGAAATATTTACCACATAAAAGGTGACATCCCCGATATCAGGGCTTTTTGGTATTGACAATGACAGCCTCGGCGTTAGGGACTTCGATTGTTATACCCGTTTCCAGCTGAACCATCAGTGTTTCCTTAATAACATTTCTGCCGACAATCTTGCCATTGCCCATCTTTGTGATGATCTCCTGCCCCATCTCGGGCAGTTTCCCTTTCATGCTGTGATACTGCTCGTATTCATACCCCAGGCAGCATAAAAGCCGCCCGCACAGTCCGGACGTTTTCATGGGATTAAGGGCAATATCCTGTTCCTTGGCCATTTTAATGGATACGGGCATAAATTCGCTGAGAAACGAGACACAGCACAGCTGGCATCCGCATTTTCCAACGCCACCTATAAGTTTTGCCTCGTCCCTGGCTCCCACCTGTCTAAGTTCTACATGCGTCCTCAGTTCATGGCTGAGTTTGCGTACAAGTTCACGGAAATCAACCCTTTTCTCGGAGTAGAAAAATATGATCAGGTGGCTCCCGTCCAGGTTGTACTGAGCGTAGATTACCTTCATAGGAAGGTTAAGACTCTCGATGAGCTCCTTGGATTTGACCACCGCTTTCTTGGCCCGGTCCCTTTGAAATTGACCTTGAGATATATCCTCGGGCGTTGCCATACGTATGACAGGTTTGAACGGCTCGGCGTTCTCCGCCGGCGCCATTTCCTTTATCCCGATGATTACTTTGCCCAGCTCGATACCGCGGTTGGTTTCAACTATGACCAGGTCATTTACCTTGAGGTCAAGCCCGGAGGCATCAAAGGAATATATCTTCCCCGCCTGCATAAACCTGATTCCTACTACATTAGCCATCAGTTATTTACACCGGCTGAATTTGTTGCGTAGTCAGCTCGTTTTTCTTTCTTAGGCATATCCAGCATGATTACCTCGAATAGAAGATGCAGGTTGGCATTATACGATAGGTTTACCAGCATCCTGTTCAGACTACTAATAAAATCTTTTATCTCAAGAATTGTTAGCATATTTGCCCATAATTTAACGTCGTTTATTTTATCCAGGTTGGTGACAGCATCTTCACAGTTATATTTTAGCAGCATTACGTCGCGACACCACGAAAGCCAGAGCTTGATCATATCTTCCACGCTGCTCCTGTCGGAGGGCAACTGCTGGATGTATGACAACCTGTCAGACCATGATCTGGTCAAGAGGGAGGAAAAATCCGCCAGCCTAAGATCCCGGCTTTGCAGGTAGCTGTCATCGCTCAGGGCGGTAATAGCCCAGCCCAGGCAGCCTCCCGAAAGTCTCGACAATAATTTTATTTTTTCGGGATTGGGGCCATTAAATTTGCTCAGCCGGGTTTCTATCTCGGCTACAGCTATAGGTTTAAGCTCAAACCGCTGGCATCTTGACACTACTGTCGGTAGGAGCGCATTTTCCTGAGACGTAAGCAATAAAATAAGCACATGTTGCGGCGGTTCTTCAAGAGTTTTAAGCAGGCAGTTGGCAGCTTCCGCCGACATCAGGTCGGCGTCATCGATAATAAAGACCTTGTAGTTGCCTTCATAGGGTGGCAAACTTGAACCTCTCTGCAGCAGCTCCCTCACCGTATCGATGCTGATCTCGGTTGCCTTCCTCCTGTCCTTCTGGTCGCGGCCCGCGTATTTATCAATGACGATTACATCGGGGTATTTGCCCTGCTGGATTCGCTGGCAGGCCCGGCATGATCCGCAGGGAGGTGTACCTTCGCCGCAGTTAAGAGCGCTGGCCAGATCCAGGGCCAGCGTCATCTTTCCAATGTGTGGAGGGCCCACCAGCAGGTATGCATGTGCTAGTGAGCGCCTCTCCATAGAGTCGCTGAGAAAGCCGATGATGCGGTCCTGGCCGGCTGTCCGCCACATTTAGGTTTTTCCTGAAATATAATATTTCATATGATCGGAGAACTTCTGCCTACGCCGAATCTGTCTCGGTCTGCCTTGATTGACCAGTAAAAAGGGAAGATGGGGAATACCTATCTCTCCGCCTGATTCAGTGTTTAGGATCATATTCTCTCCATTTTTATCTGCGTCACTGCCCTGCCAATCAAGGCATCAGACGTGTAGGCGAAAGTATTATACACTAATATATATTAAAGCTGTCATCCTTTTAAAATGGAAATCAATAGAGTTTTTTTTCCTTAAGAAAAAAAATTGTCAATAATATTTGACAGGCATTGAGATAAGTGGTATATTATAAATTTGCTATTATGCCATTTCAACTCAGGACACCAATCTATTTGTCCCGTGCAAATATTCCAGTTTGTGTCATCTTATATTTAATTTGACCGACCAATTCACAGCCGACCGGTAACTAACTTAGGACAGGAGAAAATATGTCTATTTCTATCGCCGTAGAGAATAATGGCCTTCCTATTGTCAAGAGTAAAAACTATGCACGCCTGCCCCAAGTGCTCGAGATACCGAACCTGATCCAGGTACAGCTCGATTCCTTCAGGTGGTTTATGGAGGAAGGGATCAAGGACCTGTTACAGGAAGTGTCCCCCATAAAGGATTTTACAGGCGGTAAGATGGAGCTTTCCTTCACCGGTTACGAATTTCGACCGCCAACGCACGATGTTGCCATGTGTCGTGAGAGGGACATGAGCTATCAGTCGAACCTCTATGTGCGTGCCAACCTGCTGATAAAAGAGACTGGTGAAATCAAGGAGCAGGAAGTGTTCCTGGGCGAGATCCCTCTAATGACGGAGAACGGGACTTTCATCATCAGCGGTGCGGAAAGGGTGGTGGTCAACCAATTAATCCGTTCGCCCGGCGTGTATTTTACCCTGGTGACCGAGGACAGCGGGCGGCGGCTTTGTAATGCCAAGCTGATCCCCGAACACGGTGCTTGGCTGGAGTTTGAGACTTCCGGCAAAGACGTGATTTGGGCCAAGATTGATGGCCGGCGAAAGATAGGTGTAACGACTCTGCTGCGTGCCATCAGCGGGGAAGGTGATCCAGAGGATGCGCTGAACTGCAATACGGATGAGGAATTGCTGGAGTTGTTCAAGGCCGACGACGATAACCCCGAGCACAGATATATCTCGTCAACAATTGACAAGGAACCGGAGTCGATAAGGACCAAGAAGGAATCGCTGATCGACATATATAAGAAACTGCGTCCCGGGGAACCGCCTGACGGCGAGAGTGCTAAAAGTTTAATAATCAACATGTTTTTTCATCCCAGGAGGTATGATCTTGGGAGGATAGGCAGGTTCAAACTTAATAAAAGGCTTGAATATGAAGAGCTTGGTTACAACGTGACATCGCGCGCTCTCAAGCCGCGGGACCTGGTGGAGATTATCCGCAAGATCATTCAAATAAACAATGAGAAAGTTTTACCCGATGATATCGACCACCTGGGCAACCGGCGCGTCAGGACTACTGGCCACCTTATACAGAACCAGTTCAGGGTCGGCCTTATCAGGCTAGAGCGTACGATCAAGGAGAGGATGAGCCTGCAGAGCGACGATCCCACCCCCACTAACCTTATTAATAACAGGCCCATCATCGCCTCGATGAGAGAGTTTTTTGGTGGATCACAGCTCTCCCAGTTCATGGACCAGACCAATCCCCTGGCCGAGCTTACTCACAAGCGCAGGCTTTCGGCCATGGGACCGGGCGGCCTCTCCCGTGAGCGCGCCGGCTTCGATGTACGTGATGTGCATCATTCCCATTACGGTAAGATATGTCCCATAGAGACGCCGGAGGGTCCCAATATCGGTCTTATTGGTTCCCTGGCTACATATGCACGCATAGATAGCCTGGGTTTCATTGAAACTCCCTATCGGAAAGTTTATCGGGAATTGAGCAATACCTCCGAGAAGATGGCCAACAAAACTTTGAGACAGGATGTGCATGATAGCAAGAAAAAACTCGTGGCCGTGGCAGGTACACTGGTTAATGAGGCGCTTGCTAAAAAGATTGCCGCCCTCCCTTCCTCCAGCATCAAGATCGTGCCCTATGTCTCGGACAAAATAGAATACTTTACCGCAGACAGGGAAACTAATAAGTGTATAGCCCAGGCTAACGCACCGCTCAATGCCAGCGATGAATTCAAGGAAGAGCGCGTTGGTGCTATCCTGAGCGGCAAATATGTAACTGAGCCACCTGAGAAAATCGATTACATGGATGTTTCCCCCAAGCAGGTGTTTAGCGTTACCACGGCCCTCATACCTTTCCTTGAACATGACGACGCCAACCGTGCCCTGATGGGTTCAAATATGCAACGCCAGGGCGTGCCGCTTGTCAAACCCGAAGCTCCGCTTATTGGCACAGGCATGGAAAGCGAGGTGGCCAAGTACAGTGGGCAGGTGGTATACGCTGCGGAAAAGGGTGAGGTGGTGGCCGTCGACAGTAAAAAGATCACGGTCAAGAGCGACGGCAGAAAGCGGGATTACTACCTGACTAAGTTTTATCGAACCAACCAGGGAACGTGTATTAATCAGCGCCCGGTGGTCAGGCGGGGAGACACCGTTGTGACCGGTCAGGTTATAGCTGACGGGGCAGCCACTCAGAATGGCGAACTTGCGCTGGGACAGAACGTGTTTTGTGCGTTCATGACGTGGAGGGGCTATAACTTTGAAGATGCCATCATTATCAGCGAAAGGCTGGTTAAACAGGATAAATTTACTTCCATTCATATCGAGAAGTACGAAGTTGAGGCACGCGAGACAAAACTGGGTAAGGAGGAGATCACCAAGGATATACCCAATGTAGGAGAGGAGAGCCTGCGGGACCTGGATGAGTTCGGTGTCATACGGGTTGGCGCTGCGGTCGGGCCGGGCGATATCCTGGTGGGCAAGATCACACCTAAAGGTGAAACCGAGCTGACAGCAGAGGAGAAGCTGTTAAGAGCTATATTTGGTGAGAAAGCACGTGAAGTGAAGGATACTTCGCTGCGTGTACCTCACGGCGAGGGCGGCAAAGTAATCGAGGTTACGGAATTCAACAGTGAGAACCATGCTGACCTTCCGGCAAACGTAATCAAGCTGGTCAGAGTCTGGATCGCACAACGACGTAAGATCTCGGTCGGAGACAAGATGGCCGGGCGGCACGGTAACAAGGGCGTCATCTCGATCATATTGCCCGAAGAGGATATGCCCTTTATGCCGGACGGAAGGCCTATAGATATTGTTCTAAATCCCATAGGTGTACCGTCAAGAATGAATATTGGCCAGATACTGGAAACGCACCTGGGCCTGGCTGCAGATATCTTCGGTGAAAGGGTAATCAACCCGATATTTGATGGTGCAGATACAGTGGCTGTTGAAGATGCTCTGGGCAAAGCCTGGCTAGTGCGCAAGGCGCGGGAAGAGGGCATTATCAACCAGGACCGTCTGGATAGCGAAGGTCTTAACCGGGTTAAGAAATGGCTGGGTGAGCATGTTATAAACGCAGACAAAGTCTTCGGCGAAAGCGATAAGTACCGCGGCGAAGCCAGACGGGCCAGTCTGATACTGTGGCTGGAAAAAGAGATCGGCGGTGAAGGAGCTGTTTCCAGGAATCTGAGTAACGAGGAACTGGACGAGAAAGTCGAGGTGGCATACCTCGAGAAAAAGGTTGTACCGCCAACATTCGGCAAGATCCAGTTACGGGACGGCAAGACGGGCGAGCTATTCGACCAGCCCGTCACGGTGGGCGTAATCTACATGATGAAACTGATCCACCTCGTTGATGACAAGGTTCATGCCAGGTCGACAGGCCCATATTCGCTGATCACGCAGCAACCGCTGGGTGGAAAGGCACAGTTCGGCGGGCAGCGCTTCGGTGAAATGGAGGTGTGGGCGCTCGAGGCTTACGGCGCCAGCCATACCCTGCAGGAATTGTTGACCGTCAAATCAGATGATGTCCAGGGCAGGGCCAAGGCTTACGAAGCACTGGTCAAAGGAGAGGATGTGCTCCAGCCGGGAGTGCCAGAGTCATTTAAAGTTCTCTTCATGGAGCTGCGAAGCCTCGGACTGGCGGTAGAGTTGCTCAATGAGGAAGACCAGAGCATCAACCTGTTTGAAGACAAGAAGAAAATGGGCGGGCTGCCCAAAGCTTTAAGATAGGGGATAAAAAGTGTTCGAGATAAACGATTTTAACGCAATACGCATCTCCCTGGCATCGCCGACACAGATCGAGGACTGGTCATACGGCGAAGTGACCGAGCCCGAGACCATCAATTACCGCACCCTCAAACCGGAGAAGGACGGGCTCTTTTGTGAGAGAATTTTCGGCCCTGTCAAGAACTACGAGTGTTATTGCGGCAAATACAAGAAAATACGATACCGTGGTGTTACCTGCGAAAGGTGCGGCGTCACCGTGGAGCACTCAAAGGTCCGCCGCGAACGTATGGGCCATATCACCCTGGCGGCACCGGTTGCCCATATCTGGTTTGCCAAAGGTGTCCCCAGCCGCCTGGCCCTATTGCTGGATATCTCTCCGCGCAACCTTGAGCGTGTGCTCTATTTTGCACAGTATGTGATCATCTCGAGAAATGAGGAAGCGTGCAAGCAAAAGCTGGAAGCCCATTATGCTCATAAGAAACAGGATCTGCTTAATTCCCTGGAAGAGCTTGAGAGCAGCAAGTCCGAGAAGTCCGATCCGGAGAGCCTGGCGGAGAAGAAGCGCACGCTTGAAGAGAAGCTGTCCGACCTGGAGAACGACAACAGGATCGACGGTACGGAGATTAAAAAGCTGCCTTTACAGATCTTAAGTGAAAACGAATACCAGCAGTACAGGGAAAAGTATGGTGATGCCTTCGAGGTGGGTATGGGTGCTGAGGCCATACTCAATATATTGAGGACGATGAGTCTGGAAGAGCTCCGCCAGCAACTGGTCAAAGATATCAGGCAAAGCGAAGGGCAGAAGCATAAGAAATTGAGCAAGCGCCTGCGTATTGTGGAAGCCTTCTGGCGCAGCGGTAACAAGCCGGAGTGGATGATCTTTACGGTTCTGCCAGTACTGCCACCTGAGCTGCGTCCCATAGTACAGCTCGACGGAGGCAGGTTTGCCACCAGTGACCTCAATGATCTGTACAGGAGAGTAATCAACCGAAACAACCGCCTCAAGAAACTGATGGAACTCGGGGCGCCCGAGATCATCGTACGCAACGAAAAAAGGATGCTGCAGGAAGCAGTTGATGCCCTTATTGACAACGGCAGGAGGGGGAGGTTGCCAAGCGCAGCTAGCACACACAAGCTTAAATCGCTCTCAGATATGCTGCGCGGCAAGCAGGGCAGGTTCCGTCAGAACCTGCTCGGCAAACGCGTAGATTACAGTGGCCGCTCAGTTATCGTGGTCGGACCTGAACTTAAGCTGCACCAATGCGGCCTGCCCAAACATATGGCGCTGGAGCTCTTCAAGCCCTTTGTCATGCGCAGGCTTATCGAACAGGGATTCGCCCACAATATCAAGAGTGCCAGGAGGCAGGTTGAAAGGGCCAGGGCGGAAGTTTGGGACATACTGGCGGAAGTAATTAAGGAGCGCCCGGTGATGTTGAACCGTGCACCTACGCTTCACAGATTAAGCATTCAGGCCTTCGAGCCCACTCTGATAGAGGGCAGCGCCATCCAGTTACATCCTCTGGTATGCTCAGCATTCAACGCCGATTTTGACGGTGATCAGATGGCTGTACACGTACCTCTATCAAGGTCGGCCGTACGTGAAGCGCGGGAGCAAATGCTCAGCGTCCACAACATGCTGTTGCCCAGCTCGGGTGAGCCTGTGATGACGCCTACTCTGGATATGGTGCTGGGATGTTATTACCTTACTAATATGAAGCCGCCGACCGAGGATAATCCGAAGCTCTTCGGGAGCCCCGATGAAGCTATTCTTGCTTATGAGATGTTCAAGATCAAGGGTGATAGTATTTTCCCCGAACTACATGAGGAGATACTGGTCAGGATCAGGGGGTCTGAACAGGTAGCGGAGGAAGAAAAGAGCGACAGCGAAGTCGAGTCGGCCGAGGAAACAACATCGTCGCAGTACAAGGAGATGCGGTTGCCCGGGCCTGACAGCAAAACAGTTAAGACCAGCGTAGGCCGCATCATATTCAACCAGATATTGCCCGATGAATTGCGGCAGCATGAGCCCTACAACGGATTCTGCAATTTTGCCACCAGCAAGGGTGACCTGCGGCGCCTTGTATCCGAGTGTTTCCGCTGGTGCGGGCGCGAAAACACAGTTCGCATGCTGGATGAACTCAAACGGCTGGGATTCGAGTACACGACAAAATCGGGTACCACCATATCAGCCAGGGATATCGAGGTTCCCAAGGTCAAACAGAAGCTGATGAGCAGGGGTGATGAGGACATCGCCATCCTGCAGAGCCAGTACAACAAGGGTCTCATTACTGAAGAGGAATACGAGGCACAGGCTATCGATGTATGGACGCGCACGACTAACCAGATAGAGGAAGAGATCAAGAAATCACTGGATAGGTACGGCGGTGTATACATGATGGCTAATTCGGGTGCCAAGGGTAACATATCGCAGATCAGGCAGATGGCCGGCATGAGGGGGCTCATGACCGATCCCTCCGGACGAATAATCCCATTCCCTATCAAGGCGAGCTTCAGGGAAGGGTTATCGGTGATGGAATACTTCATGTCCACCCACGGTGCGCGTAAAGGCCTTGCTGATACAGCCCTCAGGACATCAGACGCCGGTTACCTCACCCGCCGCCTTATAGATGTGGCGCAGGATTTGATCATCCTCGAGGAGGACTGCGGATACTCGGGTGACGGGCTCGTGTTCTCAGCTGTTTATAGTGAAAAAGAGAAGGGACTGCTTCCTTCGTTCGAGGAACGGATCAAGGGCCGCCTGGCTGCCAGGGACATCGTTGATACGAATACCGGTGAAATCATAGTGGCAAAGAACGAGATGATCGATGAGGAAAAGATAAAGCAGATCGTCCAGGCCGAGATTAAAGAGGTAAGCATAAGGTCGCCGCTTATTTGCAATTCTAAGCGCGGCATTTGCCGCCACTGTTACGGGCGCGACCTTTCCACTACCGAACTGGTTAAGATAGGTACTGCTGTGGGGATTATCTCGGCTCAGAGCATCGGCGAACCCGGTACGCAGCTTACACTGCGGACCTTCCATACGGGTGGTGTGGTGGGTATGGACATTACCACCGGTTTGCCGCGTGTGGAAGAGCTTTTTGAGGCAAGGGTTCCTAAGGGTAAAGCTATACTTACAGAGATAGATGGTACAGTAAACCTGAACGAGGTTGTCGAAGAGGGTATTCTCAAGAGGCGCGAGATCATCATCACGCATGTTGAGAAGTACCCCATTGATTACGATGTTCCTGCCGGCTACAAGGTGCTGGCAGAGAGCAATGTCTATGTCAGGGGGGGCGACATCCTGGCCGAGCCTGACGCCTCGCTGGTTAAAACAAGTGAGCAGGAGCCCAAACCTCTGCTTGCCCGTGTAGATGGCGTGACCAGAGTTGAGGATGGCAAGATCGTCTTGACCTACGAGGAAAAAGATGAACGTAAGTACGATGACATACCGGTGACCGCACACATACTGGTAAAGCAGGGTGAATACGTGCGTGCGGGAGATAAGCTTCTCGAGGGTGTCAAGGATCCCCAGGACATCCTGCATATCAACGGCCGGCAGGAAGTGCTGAGCTACCTGATAGACGAGGTGCAGAAGGTATATCGCTCACAGGGCGTGAATATCAACGATAAGCATATTGAGACAATCGTCAGGCAGATGTTGAAGAGGGTGAGGGTGGAGTTCTCAGGTGATACCGACCTATTGGTGGGTGACCTGGTCGACAGGCTCGATTTCGAGAACATTAACGCTATGATGGAAGCTGAAGGCGGTGACCAGGCCGTGGCAAGGCCGGTCCTGCTGGGTATAACCAGGGCATCGCTCAACACCGACAGCTGGCTGGCAGCGGCGTCCTTCCAGGAGACAACAAGGGTACTGGCCGAAGCGGCCATCTGGGGCAAGACCGACAGGCTTCATGGACTTAAGGAAAACGTTATCATCGGTAAGCTGATACCGTCTGCCATAACCCTCACACAAAAGCTGGGCAAGCCGATCAACAGGTTGCTGGAGGACAATCCAGAGGTATTCGCAGAGTCAATAAGCAATTTCGTCAACCCCCTGGCTGTCGATGAGGTTGAAGCTGAAGAGGTTAACGAGAGCCAGGTCGAGCAGGAATAAACTGCTTCATCATAGTTGTACTGTACAGGGATAAGTGACCCTGCCGTTACGGCAGGGTCACTATTTTTCAGCAGTTAGATTACAGCGTTTATCAACGAAACCGTGTGCTATAATGCTACCAGACAGGTAAGGTGTATCTGGAATGCAGGAAGAGGAATCACCGCGCATAGTATCAGGCAAGCTGGGACCGGAAGATACCACGCTGGATGCTAACCTGCGCCCTAAAAAGCTGGGTGATTTTATCGGGCAACAGAAGGTCAAGGACAACCTCGATATCGGGATAAAGGCTGCACAGAAGCGTGGGGAGGCTATCGACCATATTTTGCTTTACGGCCCTCCCGGGTTGGGCAAGACGACGCTGGCTTTTATCATCGCCGCCGAGATGGGAGTAAATATCAAGGTCAGCTCGGGCCCGGCGATAGAGCGGCCCGGCGACCTGGCTGCAATACTGACCAACCTGCAAAAGGGTGATGTGCTCTTTATCGATGAAGTGCACAGGTTGAGCAGGATCGTGGAGGAAATACTCTACCCTGCCATGGAAGATTACGCCCTGGACATTATTCTGGGCAAGGGACCGGGGGCCAGGAGCCTGCGGCTCAATCTGCCCCGCTTCACACTCATCGGGGCTACGACGCGCTACGCTGCCATGAGCTCTCCCTTGAGGGGCAGGTTTGGCTCGGTACACAGGCTGGACTTTTATGATGTTGAAGCGATCGGCTCGATAATTAAGCGTTCGGCCCGCATATTGAAGCTGAAGATCGATGATGGGAGCATAGAATTAATCGCCTGCCGCGCCCGTGGCACCCCACGCGTGGCCAATCGCCTGCTCAAACGCATCCGCGACTATGCGCAGGTGAAGGCCGATGGCATGGTTACGCAGGATATCACCCTGGAGGCTATGGGAAAACTGGAGGTGGACCAGCTCGGGCTGGATGAGATTGACCGCAAGGTGATGAAGACCATCATACAGAAATTTGACGGCGGCCCGGTCGGCCTGGATACTATTGCAGCCTCTATCAGCGAGGAATCCGACACTATAGAAGGTGTTTATGAGCCGTACCTCTTGCAACTGGGATTCCTGGAGAGGACGCCCAGAGGCCGCGTGGCCACCCGCCTGGCCTATGAGCACTTAGGCATCGTTTACAAGAAGAGACATACACCTCAGGGTTCTCTCTGGTAAAGGGATAGTCCCAACCGGTGGGAATTTGACATGAATCAGCTATTTCGATAAACTATTATTCATTAAAAGTCCTCTGGTGGTCAGAGCGAGGCGGAACCACCCGTTCCCATCCCGAACACGGAAGTGAAACGCTTCAGCGCAGACGATACTGAGGGAGGGATTCCTTGGGAAAATATGCCACTGCCAGGGACTTTTTTTATTGTCCTTTTTCTTCACAGCCAGCACCTTATCGCTTCCTTTGAAGCTGTTGTTCTTTGACTTGCCTCATACTACAACATATAATTCATAGTACACAGCCTATCAAGGTTACGTCAGGATCCTATTTTTCGAGGTTACTATGGCCAGTAGATTTGAGAAATTTTCGGAGCGTGCCCGCCGGGCGCTTACGCGTGCCCAGGAGGAAGCTCAGCATTTCGGGCACAGCTATATCGATACTGAGCATATATTGCTGGGATTGATCGCGGAAGAAGACAGCGTGGCCAGCCAGGTGCTCAATAACCTGGGTGTGGCAACCAGCAAGGTGAGGTCCGCCGTTGAATTCATCGTGGGAAGGGGTGGACGTCCCAACACCAACGAGGTGGGTCTTACACCAAGGGCCAAGAAGGTCATAGAGCTGGCTGTTGACGAGGCAAGGCGCCTCAACCACAGTTATATCGGTACGGAACACTTGTTGCTGGGGCTGCTGAAAGAGAGGGAAGGCTCTGCAGCCGGCGTGCTTGAGAGCCTGGGAGTCACCTTCGACAAAGTGCTGGCCGAGGTTAACAAGCTGTTGAATGCTGCCGGAGGGCAGGCCAGGGCGGTCACCAAGGAGGGAGCCAGGACTCCCATACTTGACCAGCTCGGTGTAGACCTGACCAACATGGCGCGCATGGGTAAGCTGGACAACATCGTTGGCAGGGAGAAGGAATGCGAGCGAATCATCCAGATACTCAGCCGCCGCACCAAGAATAATCCTGCCCTCATCGGTGAACCGGGTGTAGGGAAATCGGCCATTGTGACCAAGCTGGCACAGCAGATCATAACCGGCGATATCCCTGAGCCCCTCAGAAACAAGAGGCTGGTGACACTCGATATAGGTTCATTGGTGGCCGGCACCAAGTACCGCGGCGAATTTGAAGAAAGGCTGAAAAAAGTCCTCGACGAGATCAAGGGGGCTGGCAACTGCATCGTGTTTATCGACGAGTTGCATACCATTGTCGGGGCGGGTGCGGCTGAGGGTGCGGTGGACGCCTCAAATATACTCAAACCGTCTCTGTCAAGGGGGGAGATACAGTTTATCGGCGCCACCACCCTGGACGAGTACCGTAAATATATTGAAAAAGATGCCGGCCTGGAGAGGCGGTTCCAGCCCGTAACGGTAGCTGAACCGACCGTAGAGCAGACGGTGCTTATTTTAAAAGGCATCAAGCATCACTACGAGGATTACCACAAGCTGATTATCCATGATGAGGCGCTGAGCGCAGCCGCCTCCATGGCATCGCGGTATATCTCAGACCGATTCCTGCCGGACAAAGCCATAGATATCATGGACGAGGCTGCATCACGTGTCAGGATCAAGAAAGGGGTGGTCCCCATCGGCATAGCCGAGGCGCAGAAGGCACTGGAGATCGTCAGGCGCGATAAGGACAATGCCATCGGTTCGCAGCAATACGAGATGGCAGCCGAATTGCGAGACCGCGAGGTGCAGCTGCAGGCCAAGATCAAGAACATGGAGCAGGAATGGCAGGACACGCAGAAGAAGGAAACGCCAATCGTGACCAAGGAGGACATCGCCGAGGTAGTGGGCATGTGGACAGGCATCCCTGTCATCAGCCTTACCATGGACGAGTCGGAGAGGCTGCTCAAGATGGAGGAGTCGATTCACCAGGATATTGTGGGGCAGGATGAGGCCATCATCACCATCGCCAGGGCTGTTCGCCGCGCCCGGGCCGGGCTCAAAGAAGCCAGACGGCCAATGGGCTGCTTCATATTCCTGGGCCCCACCGGAGTAGGCAAGACGGCGCTTGTGAAGGCACTGGCCAAGTTCATGTTCAAAAGCGAAGACGCTATGGTCAGGCTGGACATGTCGGAGTTTATGGAGCAGCATAACGTGGCCCGCCTGGTGGGTGCGCCCCCGGGATATATAGGCTACGAAGAAGGGGGGCAACTGACCGAAGCGGTGCGGCGTAATCCTTATTGTGTGGTCCTCCTCGACGAGATCGAGAAAGCACATAAAAATGTTTATGATATCCTGCTGCAGATCATGGATGACGGCCACCTGACCGACGCCAAGGGCAGGAGGGTAGATTTCCGTAATACCATACTGGTCATGACATCGAATGTAGGTGCTGAGGAGATTAAAAAAAACAAGGGGCTGGGCTTCAGCGTCCACTCTGACGAAGCCAAGAACAGGCAGACCGCCTACGACCATATGAAAGATATCGTTATGCGCGAGATGAAAAAGGTCTTCAGGCCTGAATTCCTGAACCGTATTGATGCTTCTGTGGTTTTTCATGCGCTCAATAAGGAACACATCCGCCTCATAGTCGATCTCATGCTTCGGGAGGCGATCAACTCCATGAGGGAAAAACAGATAATCCTTGATGTATCCGACGCCGCCAAGGAATTCATAGCGGAGAAGGGATACGATCCTGATTTCGGGGCCCGACCACTGCGACGCGTCATTCAGCAGGAAGTTGAGGACCGACTATCTGAGAGTGTCCTGCAGGGTAAATACGAGGCTGACTCAAAGGTACTGGTTGACTATGACGGCACCGAGATAATCATTCGCAAGCTTGAAAAAGCCGTGGCACCTGCAGCAGAGAGCAAATTGCTCGCTGGCGAGGGGAATCACCTTTTGGGTAATAGCAACCCGTAAGTGACACTGAACGGTCAATTGAATTCTTTGATGGCGTGACCAGCCACCCGGGCTGCGATCACACCTTCAATATTTTTACTGCCGGATTCAAGAAAGTTATTACTATTTTTGTTATCATTTGCTGGCTAAAGGTCAAACGGCTCAGAGGAAAGATTGGAAAAGCAGAAGGTTAAGAAAGTATTTATCTGCCAGAAATGCGGCAGAGAAAGCCCCAAGTGGGAGGGGCGCTGCCCGGGTTGCCAGGAATGGAACTGCTTGGTCGAGACCACGGTTGCGGCAGGCAAACGAGCGACCGAAAGCAAACCTGATGCTGCGGGGCATCTGCTGGAGCTTGCAAAACTACAGCGCGACGACTATTCCCGTATAAGCCTCACCATCGGCGAACTGAACCGTGTGTTAGGAGGCGGGATGGTCGCCGGGTCGGTAGTGCTCATCAGCGGTGATCCTGGCATAGGCAAGTCAACACTACTGCTGCAGATCTCCGATGCCATCACCAAAAACAATAATGGTCTGGTTGTATACGTATCGGGGGAAGAATCGGCCCAGCAGCTCATGATGCGGGCTGAAAGGTTGGGGGTCAAAGGCGCCGGGCTATATGTCTACCCTGAGACTAACATGGAAAATGTGATGGCTGGGTTGGAGTCAATGAAGCCATCACTGGTGGTGGTCGATTCCGTACAGACGGTTTACCTGGAAGATATCAACGGCGCGCCGGGCAGCATCAACCAGATCAGGGAATGCACCCTGCGCCTGTTGAGGTGGGCTAAAAGAACGGGTGTGCCGGTCTTTATCTCGGGGCATGTTACCAAGGATGGCTCCATCGCCGGTCCCAAGGCCCTTGAGCACATCGTGGATGTCGTGCTCAGTCTGGAGGGGGAATCCTTCAATAGCTACCGTATCTTGCGGAGCACCAAGAACAGGTTCGGCTCAACCAACGAGGTTGGAGTATTCGAAATGGGCAGCGCCGGATTGGCTGAAGTAGCAAACCCTTCACAGTTTTTCCTGGAATCATACGTAAACGGCGCCATCGGCGCCGCGGTCGTGCCCACTCTGGAAGGCAGCCGTCCTCTGCTGGTCGAGATACAGGCGCTGACCAGTTCGGCTGCCTATGGCCCGCCCAGGCGGATAAGCAACGGCGTCGATTTTAACAGGCTTCTGCTGATATGTGCTGTCCTGACCAGGCGTGCCAGTGTTGGATTATATAACCAGGACGTCATCGTTAACGTCACCGGCGGGATCAGGATATCCGAACCGGCTGCGGACCTGGGCATTGCCATAGCCATCGCGTCCAGCTTCAGAGACGCCAGGTCCATACCCGGAACTGTGGCGGTGGGTGAGATAGGACTGAGCGGGGAACTCAGGGCCGTTCCTCAGATGGACAGGAGGATCTCAGAGGCTGCCAGGCTGGGCTTCACCAGGTGTATTATGCCGGCCGCTGTTAAAAAGGCGCTTCATGGTTCGAACAGCTTGGAGATAATAAGAGCAGGCAGCGTAACGGAGGCTCTGCGAGCAGGACTTGAGAAAACGGCTAAGAAAAAGGACATAGATGATGAGTGATATGGCCGGGGTGACCGCCATAGTGGTGGGTGCCGGGAGCGGCAGCAGGATGGGTGCGGACAAGGCATTCCTGGAACTGGCAGGGAGACCGGTCATAGCCTGGCCGGTTGAAGTTCTGCAGCGTAATAAGCACGTGCGCGAAATTGTATTAGTTTTACATATAAATCGTCTGGAGGAAGGCAGGGGCCTGGCGGGAAAAATGGGATGGTCAAAGGTGACCCGGATCTGTGCCGGCGGCAACCTGCGGCAGGATTCGGTCAAGAATGGTTTGGCCGGCGTCAAGGAGTGTGAAATGGTGCTTATACATGATGCTGCGCGCCCTTTCCTTACGGACAGGCTGATAGATGATGGCATAAAGGCTGCCGGGTCCACTGGATCGGCGGCCGCGGCTGTGCCGGTCAAGGACACGGTTAAACAGGTGGATGAGAACTATATTGTGGACGCGACGCTGCCGCGCAGCAAGCTGATGGCAGTTCAGACCCCCCAGGTTTTTAAATATAAAATATTGAGAAAGGCGTATGGTTCGCTGGATACCGAGGTCACGGATGATGCCGCTGCCGTTGAACTAATCGGCTTTAAGGTCAAGCTGTATACGGGGGATTATGAGAATATTAAGATCACCACTCGGGAAGACCTGGCACTGGCGGAAATAATCGCAAAGCGAAGGTGATATTATGAGAGCAGGCATAGGTTACGATGTTCATCCACTGGTGCCCGGGCGCGCCCTGGTGCTAGGAGGGGTCGATGTACCGTTTCAAAAAGGGCTGGACGGCTACAGTGATGCCGACGTGCTGGTACACGCAATCATGGATGCTCTGCTGGGCGCTGCTGGATTAAAGGATATAGGACACCAATTCCCCTCCGGTGATCCCCGGCATAAGGACGCCTCCAGCATCCATATGCTGGAGCATGTGGGGCGCAAGGTGGCTTCGGCCGGGTACATTGTTAAAAATGTGGACAGCATGCTGATTGCGCAGGAACCTAAAGTGGCCCCGTATATCGACCAGATGAGGCACAACATCGCGCTGGCCCTGCGGATAGAGGAGGACCAGGTGATGGTCAAGGCCACTTCAACTGACGGCCTGGGATTTGCCGGCAGGGGTGAGGGAATGGCCGCCTATGCTGTGGCCATGCTCGGGGTATGATTTTGCTTGATACGAGGTGACCCATGAAGATATTCAACACTCTGTCGGGGCAAAAGGAGGACTTTGCACCGACGGGCGATGAAGTAAAGATGTACGTATGCGGCGTGACCGTTTATGATGTCTGCCATTTCGGTCACGCGCTGTGTTACGTGTCCTTCGATGTCATCAGGCGCTACCTCGAATACAGGGGATATAAGGTAAAGTACGTGCAGAATTTCACGGACATCGACGATAAGATCATCAATCGAGCCAGGGAAAGAGGCATTGCCTGGAAGGACCTTGTGGAAAAATATATAGCCGAGTATTTTGCCGATACCGATGCCCTGAATATCAAGAGGGCAACCATCTACCCGCGGGCCACCGAGGAGATACCGCGGATACGCGAGGTGATCAGGGTGCTGCTTGAGAAGGGGCATGCCTATCAATCGGAGGGCAGCGTATATTTTCGCGTCAAGAGTTTCCCGGGCTACGGCAAGCTTACCCACCAGAGCGCTGATGATATGCGTGTTACGGCAACGGTCGAGGCCGAAAAAAAAGAGGACCCGCTGGATTTTGCTCTCTGGAAGGCGGTCAAGCCGGATGAGCCCTGCTGGCCAAGCCCCTGGGGAGATGGTAGGCCGGGCTGGCACATCGAATGCACAGCCATGTCCACCGGCCATCTCGGCAACTCGCTTGATATACATGGGGGCGGGCAGGATCTAATATTCCCGCATCACGAGAACGAGATGGCCCAGTCAGAATGCTATACGGGCGTTGTCCCCTTCGTGCGCACCTGGATGCATAACGGATTCCTTCAACTCGGTACTGACAAGATGAGCAAGTCGCTGGGCAACCTGGTCACAATAAAAGAGTCGCTGGCACGCAACAGCGCCGATGCTATCAGGCTTTTCATTATTAGCTCCTATTACAGGATGCCGCTCAAGTACAGCACAGAGGCGCTTGACGCAGCCGAAAACGGCCTTGATCGCCTGCGGCAGGCCCTCAAGGCGGAGGGCAAACAGGGTGGCGCTGTACTGGATGTGGGGCAGTTTCGGGACCGCTTTGTCGAATATATGGATGACGATTTTAACGCGCCGCAGGCTGTGGCAAGTCTGTTCGACCTTGTGCGTGAGATCAACCGCGGCAGTGAAAAAGGACTTGATATCAGGGAAGCGCAAAACATGCTCAGGGAACTGGCCGGTGTAATCGGTTTCACCCTGCAGGTGACTAATAAATTATCGGCTGACCAAGAAAAAGAGATAGAGTCCCTTATAGCAACACGCAATGAATACCGCAAGGCCAAAGAATGGAAGCTGGCCGACGAGGTACGCGACCGGCTGTCAAAGATGGGCGTAGCCATTGAGGATACTGCTAAAGGCACGGTCTGGAAGGGAACCAGGTAGCCCGGCGCTACGGTTGGTTGAGCAGTTTTATTGTATCGCCTACACGTGCCCCCAAGATCGAAGCCGCACTGCCGTCCTTGAAAGATAGTTCGAGGTAGTTGTTGCTGCCTATCAAGGCCATCAATCCGCTGCCCTGTGAATAGTACCGGCTTGTGTTATCGATGCGCTGGTTCCTGACCTCAACCGCGGCCCCTCCCGGAGGTATATCCTGGCTGCGAAGGTTGGTCACCAGGTTGCCGAAACGGTCGATGTGTATTATATGGCCAACAGTGTGGCCTGTAGCATCTTTGAAAGGGACGGGTATGGGAAAAACTGTGAGTCTGTCTACACTTTCGCCGAATTCCGTAATGGGTATGTCCAGAGAAAGGTGGGCGGCCACCGGCGCGAAAATATCCCGTCCGTGGAAAGTCGCACTCACAGGATGCCTCCAGTACTCTTTCTTGGTTAGCGAGACGGCCTCGCATCCCTCCTGCACGGCCCGGCTGGTTGCCTGGTCTGCCTTTACAGGATTGTGCACATCCTGCATCTCGGCTACCTCATGGAGTACATAACTCAGCGTGCCGTTATCGGGTGTAACGAAATATGCCGACTGAGTTTTTAAGATAACTGCCCTGCGGTGGCTGCCCACGCCCGGGTCGACTACCACGACATGAATACTGCCCTCGGGAAAATAGCGCCAGGAAGTATGTATGATAAACGAAGCCTGCCGAATGGACTGAGGTTCTACCGAGTGAGAGATATCCACCACGGTTGCCTGTGGGTTAATGCCGAGGATAACGCCTTTCATGCTTGCGACGTAACCGTCGCCAGTGCCGAAGTCGGTCGTCAGCGTGATGACGCGCGACATGCCGTTGTGCCTCCCTGTTAAGCTGTGCTGACCCTGACTATCACGATGGCAAGGATGATAAACAGTACTGTCAGAACGATGGTGACCTGGAAGAGGGTTTTTTCCACACCACGCCTGGTCCGGTAGACGCCATCCGCCTGCCCGAAGATACCTCCCAGACCCCCGCCTTTGACCTGCAGAGCCAGGACGATAATAAGCGCAACTGCGAGTACGATCTGTGCAATGGTCAGATATATGGGCATGCTAATTTCCTCCGAGTTTATCAACGATTATCGGCCTGACAATGGCAGGGTTCGCTTTCCCTCTGGAGGCCTTCATGACCTGCCCGATGAGGAAAGTCAATGAGGCTTCTTTTCCTGCCCTGTAGTCGGCAACGGCCTTCTCGTTATCTGCAATTACCTTGTCTATTATTATAGCAAGTTCGCCGCTATTGCTGATTTGAACCAGCCCTTTTTCTGCAACAATGGCGGCTGCGGGCTTGCCGGACTCGAACATTTCTTCAAAGACTGCCTTGGCCAGAGGCCCGCTTAGAGTCCCTTTTTCAACGAGTTCGAGCATTTCCACCAGTTGCCCGGGCTTCACGCGGCTGTCCCCGATCTGCCTGTTAGTAGCGTTGAGCAAACGGGTGAAATCGCCCAGCATCCAGTTGCCGATGGCCTTGGCTTTTTTCCCGATGTCCTTCTCTCCGGCAGCCGAGGCTATCGCCAGGCATTCCTCGAAATAAGCGGCCATGATCCTGTTGTCGGTCAGCAGCTCAGCGTCGTAGGGTGTGAGCTTATACTGCTCCACAAACCTGTCGAATTTAGCTTCAGGTAGTTCCGGGAGAGAGGACTTGATATCCTCGACCATTTTACGACTGAAGGCCAGCGGCGGCAGGTCCGGCTCAGGGAAGTACCTGTAGTCGTGTGCATATTCCTTGCTGCGCTGGCTGACCGTTATGCCCCTGTCGTCTACCCATCCGCGCGTCTCCTGGGCTATTCGGCCTCCCGTATCCATTACTTCCCGTTGCCTCTTCTCTTCGTACTCAAGGGCGCGGTAAACGGCGCGGAAGCTGTTCATGTTCTTGACTTCAACCTTGCCCAGGAATTCCTTGGTCCCGGCAGGGCGGATGCTGATGTTGGCATCGCAGCGGAAGCTCCCCTCCTCCATGTTGCCCGTTGACACGCCCAGGTACTGAAGGATGGTCCGAAGCTTCACCAGGTAGAGCCGCGCTTCCTCGGGAGAGCTCATATCGGGCTCGCTGACAATCTCCATCAGCGGCATACCGGCGCGGTTGATGTCCACCAGGCTGAAGCTCTTGCCTTCCGGCGTGGTGCGGTGAACCAGCTTGGCAACGTCCTCTTCAAGATGCACACGCGTTATACCTATCTTCTTTTTTTTACCCTCGATATCGATGACCAAGTAGCCGTTGAGGCTCATCGGCATGTCATATTGCGATATCTGGTAACCCTTCATAAGATCGGGGTAGGGATAGTTCTTGCGGTCGAACTTGGCATGTTCGGGTATCGAGCAATTGAGCGCCAGGGCGGTCATGATGGTGAACTCCACAGCCCTTTGATTGATAGTGGGCAGAACGCCGGGCATCCCCATGCAGACCGGGCAAACGTGCGTATTGGGAGGGTCGCTGGCATAGTTGGTGCTGCATGCGCAGTACATCTTGCTGCTTGTCAGCAACTGGGCATGGACCTCTAAGCCTATGACCGTCTCGTAGTTCACAGCGGTTGATAGTATAGCAGCATCGTACCGAAGCTTCAAACCGTTGACATTTGGATATAAAAGTTATATAAATACAACAATTATATCTTATGAATATTTCACAAAACATAACTATTTCCCCCGCGAGCAGGGAAGATCGGTTGGAAAGTATCAGCGAAAATATCCTTCTGCTATTGCCGCAGTTATATAGGACATTGCTCAGGGTGAGCCATGGGAAGACCATGAAGAACCCCCTAAATATGCAGTTGCGCATGCTGATAATGCTTACACATGCCGGCATGATGCAGCCTTCAGATATTGGAATCCGCATGGGCATCTCCAAGCCTAATGTATCCGCTCTGACAGATAAGCTGATCGTACTGGGATACGTAGAGCGCAGGCCTGACGATAAAGACAGACGGGTCATACATATAGCGATAACAGCGAGGGGGCGGAAGTTTCTGGCAAACCGTCTCCAGCTTGTTAGGAAGGGCATAAAGTATAACCTGTCAGTGCTGGGGCCCGACGACCTGGAAAGTCTATACGAGGCCCTGGACACGTTCAAAAAGATCATATCCAAGGTGGACCAGGCTTAATTATGAAACCGCAAATACTTAGAATATCCTCAGGAGTAAAACCGGTATGAACAAGAGATTTTTTTCCGCGTTGACTTCTATTGTTATGGTGGCTGCATTTATTTTGGGAGGCTGCAGCGGTGCGCCGGCGACCGGGCAATTGTCCGTAGCCCGCGTTCAGAAAGGCGATCTGGAGGTTAAGGTGAGCGCCGACGGCAGCATCGAGATGCCTTCCGCGGTCAACCTTTATTTTGATACCACCATGTTCACCCCACCCTATAGCGGACGGATAAAAGCGGTGTACGTGGGGAAAGGCGATATGGTCAGAGCCGGCACGACGCTGGCCAAGCTGGACGACACTACACAGAAACTGGCAGTGGAAGCAGCGCAGTATACGCTGGAGCTGGCCATCAATAATGTAGTCCAGACCGTATGCTGCGGGGTCAACCGCTCACCGGGATTTTATTGCGACGCTGTCGCCCTGCTGCGGTTTGAATTCGCGCAGAAGGAGATGGAGCAAGCACGTGTCCTTGTGCAAACCGGCAAATATGAAGATGCCGCAGCGCAGGTTGCGCTGGCCAAATACGATCTCGATGGGGCAAGGAAATTCTACAGCGATCCCGATTATCGGCGTATAAGGCCGGACCTGATAGATATTACACAGGCAGGCTATACCGACTACGATATAGACCTGGCCATCAGTAAGCTATCGGCCGAGATCGACGATCTTTCGGCACTGCAGATGCTGCTAAAGGATGGAAACTACGGAGGCGCGACGGATGCCATGCAGACGATTTTGACCGAGATGGGAGATACCCACAGCGTGGTCAAGAGGCTTAACCACCTGCCGCAGAATGCCGAATATCCTGATACCTGCACCGGTTACACGGTGGTCAACGAGATACTGAGTTCGTTGGATCTCTTAAATGATATCTCGCAGCAGACGGAGTTCGACGCAGTAAAATTCGCTGAAACACTGACTATCGTCAGGCACGACATGGAGCTGAGTGAAAAGATACTGGATGAGAACATCTCCACCTACCGCGCCGGCCTCAACCTCAAGACGCTGCGCGACTACAATATCAACGTCCAGAATGCCATTATTAACCTGCAGAGGTCCAAGCAGGCGCTGCTCAAGACCGAGCTGCTGGCGCCTTTCGATGGCAGGGTTACCGATATCAACCTGCGTGCCGGGGACATGATAACCCAGAGGTACGCGGTTACCGGTGCGCCGATCGATTCATACGTAATCCAGATTGCCAACGTCGATTCCGTCCGCATGACCGGGCTTATGGATGAGATCGATATAGCCAGGGTAGCTGGCAAGCCGCTGGATGAGATGAAACCGGTGATATTCGTGGACGCTTTCCCCGGCCGTCAGTTCAAGGGCCGCGTTACTTTTATCTCGCCCTTCGGCCCGGCACAGGCCAGCGGCATACAATACTACGGCACGGTGCAGACCACGCTTCCGACATACAAGATCGAGATAGCGCTGGACCCTACTGAGACCGCTTACCTCAACGGCGGCATGACGGCAACGGCGGAGATACTGGTGGAAAACCGCAGAAGTGTTTTGATTGTGCCCAACAGCGCTTTGAGTGGAAGGGGTGGGACTTATACAGTACGTGTACTCAGGGATGAGAAAACGGGCCTGACGGAAGAGCGCACCGTTAAGATAGGGCTGCAGAGCAAAACCTCTACCGAAATAGTCTCGGGCCTGGCCGAGGGCGAGACAGTCGTGCTGGAGAAAGCCGCCGTCCCGGCCAACGCGTTGCGCAAATAGAGTATCAAGAAAATGAATCAAGCCGTTCTAAATTCAAGCGGAGGCAACAATTATGGCTGCTAATTTATCTGAGAGAATGAAATCCAGCCTTTCCACCACGCGTGGTAAGGTGATATTTATAGTCGCGCTGGTGGTGGTGTTGGGAGGACTGGTCGTCCTTGGATTCTTGGCTTACCAGAGCTACATCTATGTCAGCACGGACAACGCGCGCATCAGCGCCCCCCTCATCACTGTGCCGGCGCTGACGTCCAGCCAGATCATCAGCCTGGAGGTCGACCTGGGCAGCTACGTTGAGAAGGGACAGAGGATCGCCGTCATGGGCGTGCCCCGCCCGGACAGCCCTGCCGACAGGCTGGGCCTCAAGGAAATCCCGCTGGGCCGGGCCAGCCTGGATGCCCCGGTCAGCGGCTACGTGGCCGCGGTGTGGTCATACCCCGGTCAGATTGTATCTGCCGGCGCCTCCGTGGTCACACTCTACGATGCCTCCAGTACATGGGTAATGGCAAATATCTCCGAGGCCGAGTTGCATCGCATACAGCCGGGCCAGGAGGTCGAGGTAACGGTTGACAGCCTGGGTGGTGCGAAGCTCCAAGGCAAAGTGGACGGGATATCGGCTGCCACAGCAGCGACTTTCTCGTTAATGCCGCAGAATAACACCACGGGTAATTTCATCAAGGTGGCACAGGTGGTGCCGATCAAGATATCCGTGGACAATCCGGATAACTATGTGCTCATACCGGGTGTATCTGTAGAGGTCAAAATAACCACCAGGTAACCGGATAAAGGCGCAAATGCCGAAAACGAGCGAATCACGCGTCATGGCGGTGGCCATTATCGGCACCTTCATGGTGGTATTGGACCAGACCATCATGAATGTGGCGCTGCCGCATATCATGGCGGTCTTCAACGAGACGGCGGACCGCGCCCAGCTTGTGATCTCCGCCTATCTGATGGCTACGGCCATCTCAACGCCGGCCGCCGCTTTTTTGGCAGAGCGCTTCGGCATCAAGCGGGTTTATCTATTTAGCCAGGCGGGTTTTCTGGTGGGGTCTATACTTTGCGGGATAGCTTGGAATACAGGTTCGCTGATAACCTTCAGGGTAATACAGGGGCTGGCCGGTGGCCTGCTCAACCCGCTGGCCATGACCTTCCTCTTCACAAACATTCCCCCTGAGGATAGAGGCACAGCCATGGCCATCTTCGGCATACCTATGATGCTGGCCCCCGCCATCGGGCCCACCCTCGGTGGATACTTGGTGGACTACTGGAGTTGGCGCATGGTGTTTTATGTGAATGTTCCGGTAGTACTAATAGCCATTGCTATGGGTCTTGCCTGGATTGAAGAAACGCCTACATTTAATGGAAGTTTTGACTACAAAGGATTTTTCCTGGCTGCCACAGGTTTCAGTGCGATCCTGTACGCCTTTTCATACGCACCTACCTGGCACTGGGATGATTGGCGAATTGTTACCCTCCTGACTGTAGGCTGTGCGTGTATCATCACTTGGATAATCGTTGAATTAAGAATCAAAAGGCCGTTGCTTGACCTTCACATGTTTAAAAGGGGCGGTTTCTCGCTGGGCATTGGTTTGACCTTTGTCACCACCATCGGCCTGTTTTCGCTGGTGTTTCTGCTGCCGCTGTTCCTGCAGAACCTGCGCGGCTTCTCCGCCCTGATGAGCGGGCTGATGGTGCTGCCCTCGGTCATAGGCTCCATGATATCCATGCCCATCGCAGGCCGGCTTTACGATAGGATCGGGCCGCGCTTTCCCACTGTATTGGGACTGATTATCACCGGGATCACCTCCCTCTGGCTGCAGGTGCTGGACGTCACCACGCCCGACGATACGCTGCGGCTGATCCTTTTCATCCGGGGCATCGGTGTGGGCTTAGCCATGATGCCCGTTATGACCTACGCCCTCTCCTCCGTCCCCCAGCGCATGACGGCGCAGGCTTCAGCCCTGCTGAACGTGTCCAGGACCATCTTCGCCTCCCTGGGCATAGCGATTTTCGCTACCATGCTGGATACATTCCAGAAGACCAACCTGTCTATGATGGTGCAGACCATCACCCCCGATTCGGTCATCGCGCTGCAGATGCTGTCGCAGTTGCAGGTGTACTTTATGCAGGCGGGCATGACTTTGCAGGCTGCCCAGCAGGCGGCCGTCAACCTGCTATATCAATATGTAAATCTCAGAGCCAGCGTCCAAGCTTTCGAGATGGACTACGTGATCGGCGCCCTGGTGGTCATTGCCGGCATCATCCCGGCCATGTTCCTGCCGTTCGGCCGCATCAAGAAGAACAACGGGCCTGCCATCTCTATGGAGTAAAGCCGCCTTAGATCCACTTTTTCCTGTGAAAGTAAAGCAGCATGCCCCCCGCCACCACGGTCATCAGTATTAGGATGCTCGGGTAACCCCACTGGGTATCCAACTCCGGCATATACTTGAAGTTCATGCCGTAGAGGCCAACGATGAAGGTCAGCGGAATGAAAATAGTGGCCACCACGGTCAGCACCTTCATCACTTCGTTGGTCTTGTTGCTCATGCTGGAAAGATAGATGTCTATCAGGCTGCCGACCATTTCGCGTGTGTTCTCGATCAGGTCCATAGCCTCGAAGATGCGGTCATAGACGTCGCGGAAGTAGGCCACTGTTTTCTCCAGGATGAGCGGCGATTCTCTTTTGCCCAGCTCGCTCAGTATCTCTCTCACCGGCCACACATACTGCCTCAATTGCATCATGCTCTTCTTGATGCCCTGGATGGAATTGAGCGTCTGGCGTGTCGGGTTGGCCATCAATTCGTCCTGCTTGTTCTCTATCAGGTCGCCGAAGCCTTCGATGGCGTTAAAATAGTTGTCCACAATGGTGTCTATGATGCGGCACGCCAGAAAGTCCGAGCCCATTTTGCGCACGACCGATCCGGCGATCTTTATTTCAGAGCGCAGGTCCCCGAAAAAATCGCCGGGGCTCTCCTGGAAGGTTATGAGGTAGTTCTTCCCGAACACGATGCTGAGCTGTTCCGCGTCGATGGAGCTGCTGGCTTTATTGAACTCGAGCATCTTGAGGATTATCAGCTGGTAGCTACCGAAGTCCTCCTGCTTGACCCTGTGTCCCGTGTTGGCTATATCCTGGATGGTCAACTCGTGCAGGTTGAAGGTGTTCCCGATCGACTGCAACAGGGCAGAGTCGGTGACGGTGTCCACATTGATCCACGTGACGCCGGCTTTCTCCCTGCAGGCCTTGCAGTCTTCGATGGAGACATCGGCCTTGATCTGGTACTCCGCCTTGTCGTAGTAGATGATACTTAATGTGGGAATAATGTTATCGCTCATCGCTAACTACCCGGATTCAATGTGTCTTTCCCCTGGCCATCGAGGCAAATATACCACCAATGCAGAGAGCCGTAAAGATGGCAAAGGCGGTCTGAAGGCTGAGGACGTACTGCGGGTACACTTCCGGTGTAACCTGTACGCGGCCCATGAAAAGGGAGATCAACAGCATGGCGATGCCCAGACTGAACATCTGGCCGGTTAGGCGCATTGTGGCCAAAGTAGCGGATGCTACGCCCAGTGCTTTCTTGTCTACCGAGCTCATGACGGCATTGATATTGGGTGATGAGAAGAGGGCAAAGCCGGCGCCTAACAACACCAGGCAGCCTATAATGTACCACAAGGCTGTATCGGCGCCGATAAATATTAGAAGCAGCAAGCCGGCGGCGGTCAGAGCCATGCCCCAGGAGGCAAGCAGGCGTGGCTCGATCCTGTCGGAGAGGCGTCCTGTCAATGGCGAAAAGACAGCCTGCACCACAGGCATGGCTACCAGCACTATTCCTGCATCGATTGGATCCAGTCCCCTTATATACTGTAGATACAGGCTGAGCAGGAAACCTACGGCGAAGGTGGCGCTGTAGTTGATAAAGGCGGCCAGGTTGGAGAAGGCGAAGACCTGGTTGTGGCGGAAGAGCGAGATATCCAGCACAGGACTTGCCATTGAAGACTCCCATTTCACAAATGCCAGCAGCACGACCAAACCGGCTGCCAGAGCGAGGAAGCCGTACCATGCCGGCAGTTCTGAGAGACCGTACATGACGGCTACCAGGCCTGCGCCGTAGATGATGGACCCTGTCAGATCAAACTGCTCCCCGCGCGCCTCCGCCCACTCGGGTTTCAGCTTCAAGACTGTTACCACCAGCAGCAGTGCGCAGAGCAGCGTGTTGAGCCAGAAGATGCTGCGCCATCCCAGGTACTGTGTCATCAGACCGCCCAGGAAAGGCCCCAGTGAAAGCCCTACATAAACGATGGCGATGTTGATACCCATAGCCCGTCCCCGTTCGCCCGGCGGGTAGACCGAGGAGATGATAGCCGCGCTGGTGCCGAAGAGCATCGCCCCGCCTATACCCTGCAGCACGCGGGCAGCTATGAGAATATCGGCCGACCATGCCAGCGCGCAGATGACCGAGGCCCCACCGAAGATCGCGCCTCCCCAGATAAAGACCTTCTTCCGCCCGCTGATGTCCGCGATACGCCCCAGGGGTATGAGAAAGACTGCTGCGGACAGGATGAACGATGTTGCGATCCAGCTCAGCGTGACCGCATCCGTGGCGAACTCCCGTCCCATCGATGGCAGTGCGATGTTAACTGATGCCGCCATGAAGGGTGTGAGGAAGGCCGCGATGGAGGTCACCAGCAGTACGGCTGTTTTGTGGCTTTCGATCTTGGGCGGTGTATCCATAAGCACAGCGATCGCGATTATTTCACGCTGAAGCGCGCTACTTGCGGATGTGTTAAGAAGTCCCAGGTGCCTGTAGCGCTACGGCTCATCGCTCCCAACTCGAGATGCAGCATGGCAATGCCGCAATCCAGCCTCATGTCAACGTTATATTGAGGTCCACGGCTCTTGACCGACAGTGTGATGCTGCGTTCCTGAACGTTGAAGCCCCAGGGCTGGCGGTTGACCGCCGAGGGGGCCAGCCGGGCGGCTTCAACGGCCGCACTGGCCCAGTCCGGCCATTGCACTTCAGTCAGCCCGCTGACCATGGAAGCCAGCGGCTTGCGCTTGTGGTTGGATCCGAAACCGCCGAGCACCTTCTCCTCGAAGGACCACTTCTCGGTGGTGTAACCAACAGGCGATACGCAGATAAGCTTCTCCGTTTTCTCCAGCTTTATCATCGATTTAACCGCCCTGGCATTGTAGGTCAGAGCCACCCAGCAGGTACCCAGGCCGAGCGAAGTGGCCTCGAGCACGGCGGCCTCACCGGTATAGCCCATCTTCTCCTGCACGTTGGAGTCGGAGGTGTCGCCGATGAAAGCCAGAAAGGCCGGAGCGCCCTTAATATTGCCGTAAAAACCGAGCGCGTTGGCGAAGATGTCGTCAGGGGGTTCATCGATGAACTCCACGCGCACACTACTGTAAGGCTTGAAGCCGATGCATACCTCGTGCATCCGCTTGCGGTCCTCCGCGCTTACAGGTCTGTTTCTTATATAGCTGCGACGCGAGCAGCGCACGTTGATAGCCGGGTACCACCGGTGTGAGATCTGCATCATGATGTTGTCTCCTTTGGTGTAATCCTATGTTTCTCAACCAGCCTGGCTAACAGGATACTCAGAATATAGAGTATTATCAACGGCAGTGCCACCAGTGTCTGGTTGACAGGGTCCAGGGTGGGAGTAATGACGGCGCCCAGCACGAAAGCCAGGATGACGGCCCATTTCCACCGGGCGGCCAGCCATTTTGAGGACAGTACACCCAGCCTGGCCAGGAAAGTGGTGATGACGGGGATTTCGAATACCAGCCCGACCGCCAGCAACAGCCTGGAAACCAGCGAGATGTAGTTGCCTATCCTGATCTGGGGTGTGGCTATGTCCGCGCCGATACTCAGCAGGAATTGCATGGTGGGAGGTATGAGTATGAAGTATGCGAAGAGCACACCGCCGGCGAACATCAGTATGATGAAGGGCAGGACTATCCACACATACCTCTTTTCTCTTGGGGTGAGAGCCGGTGACACGAATGCGATTAATTCGTATACCAGCACCGGCATGGCGATGATAATGCCTCCTATCAGACATACCTGCATATAGGTGCCCAACATCTCGGTCACTTCCACGAAGATAAGGTTGATATCGCCGGCAGGACGGATGAGTATGGCGAAAAGCTGGTCGGCGAAAGCGAAAGCGATAATGATGCCGGCGGCTACGGCTGCCAGGCAGACGATCAGCCGCCGCCTTAATTCATCGAGATGTGTGGCGATACCTTTTAAATCAGGGGAGCTCATTTGATGCGGCTTTATGGCCGGACCTGCCGGGAGGGCTTATCCCCGGCGCCCGGCCGGCCTGGTTTTTCTCCTTCCAATTCTTTAGATAGTCTGCTTTGTATGTCCGAGGCGTCCTTTGACAGGTTGCGCACTATTTTGCCGGCTCTCTGACTTATCTCCACTATGCGCCTGGGGCCAAATATGACAAAGGCTATTACAAGAATGAAGATTATCTCCGGCAGGCCGATCCCTAAAAAGTCCATGGCTTACCACTGCTTCACAGGATGATCGAAATAGCGATAATAAGGTTACGTATGTGAGCTGTCCCTGTCCTTACCGGTGGTATCAGATTTGCTAACATCGGACCCTTTGTCTTTTTCGTCTTCGCCTGAGGCGCCTTTGCGGAAATTGCGTATGGCTTTGCCTAAAGCATCGCCGATCTGAGGTAGCCTTGTTGCGCCGAAAACAAGCAGTACTATCAGGAGGACAAGTAACAGTTCTGGTATACCGAAACTACGAAACATAGCTCACTCCCTGTTCATTTCAGTCACATTTTGCCGCTGTAAGGTACGGGTAATTTCTAACATAAATACCATGCTTAGTCAAAGAAGTTAATCGTATTCCAGGGTCCGGACGCGGATGGCCGCATCGCCGGCCACGGGGCATTTATATTCGCATAGCCCGCAACCGATACAGCGCCCGGCCAGTACCGTGGGACGCTGCAGGTATATTTTGCTGGCGTCCTCTTTGGCCACTTCGGCGCCGCTCAGCAGTATGGCTTTATGGGGGACAGGGCACATCTCCTCGCAGACTACGCAGGGCGTATTCTGCGCCCAGGGCAGGCAGCAACCGCCTGTTGTTGAATTAGTCGTGCCAATTACATATAATCCAGGCGAATAGATGAGGAGGTAATAACAGATGGCGAAATTGACAGAGCAGATGAAATCATTAATTTCCGGTCAGTTGTCCTACGTGGCCACTTCCATGCCGGACGGCAGGCCTAGCATCGCCGTCAAGGGCCTCAAGATCATCGATGACGAGAACGTTGCGTTTTTCGAGATTATGGGGGGCCGGACCTGGCAGAATTTACAGAAAAATCCATGGGTGGCTATCGCGGTTGCCGATAGAAGCAAGATTACAGGGTTCAGGTTTGTCGGCAAGGTCGTGGAAAATATCACGTCCGGGCCGCTCTACGAGGAAGCGAAAAAGATTTCGGAGATGATGAAGATGCCCAATCCGCCCAAGGCTGCGGTCAAAGTCAAGGTTGAAGAGATCTATGACCTGGGCAAAGGCGGCAGGAAGGTATCCTGACTGGATGACAAATAAACTACAGGAGGCCGTAAAATGTCAGTTGATTACCCGGTAAGCTTAAAAGTCGATTACCCTGACAGCAAGCTGAACAGGATCACCACATTCTTCCGTATCTTCACGGCAATACCTATTTTGATCATAATTGGCCTGCTAATGGGGGGCAGCTTCCAGACCGGGGTCAAGGAAGGCGGCAGCATAGTCTTCGGAATCGGCCTGGTCTTTCTCCCGCTGGTGCTGATGATACTATTCCGCAGGAAGTACCCGAAATGGTGGTATGATTGGAACCTCAACTTCTCCTGGTTTAACTACAGGATAGCATCCTACCTCTACCTGATGTCCGACGCATACCCCTCCACCGACGAGGAGCAGAACGTTCACCTTGATATGCCGTACCCGGACGCTGCCAGCCTCAACCGCTGGCTGCCGCTGGTCAAGTGGTTTCTGGCCATACCCCACATTATCGTACTGTGCTTCCTGGGCATAGCCGTACTAGTAGTGATCATCATTGCCTGGTTCGCCATACTATTCACGGGCAAATATCCCAGGGGCCTCTTCGATTTCGTACTGGGGGTGATGAGGTGGGGCTTCAGGGTAATATGCTATGCCATCACCATGATAACCGATAAATACCCACCATTCGCCCTGGACACATAGATATGGCAGTCGAAGTGGCCGAGCGAACAGAACGCTTTCAGCGTATAAAAAAGGAGATGCTGGGCAGCAGGGTACACCTGTGCCCGGAGAGGGCTTACCTGGTGACCGAGTTCTCCAGGCGGCATGATGATCCATCCAAGTCCATCATAATCCGCAGGGCCATGGCGACCCGTTATATCCTGCAGAACAAGTCGGTACACATATATCCTGATGAGCTTATAGTGGGGAACATGGGGAGCTACCGTATCTCTGCCCTTATGCAGCCGGAGCTCAGTGGAGTTTTCATGGGCACGGATATACCGCGTATCGATAAGAGGAAGACCACACCGCTGCTGATGCCCTGGAAGGACCGGCTCAGGATCATGTTCGACGTCATCCCCTACTGGCTTTTCCGTAATATGCCGTTCAGGGCCTTTTTTCCGCACATGGGCAAGTTTGTGCAGTATGCGGCTGAACAGCTCAAAGCTACTTTTTACCTTATCAACGAAGCTGGGGGCATAGGACATTTCCTGCCCAATTACGAGAAGATGTTGAGGTTGGGGGTCAGGGGATACCTGGCATCCATGGAAGGCGGGGGTGGCGACCTGCCCAAGGCGGCAGCCATAGTGTGCGAGGGTATGCTGGCCTACGCTGGCCGGGTTGCCGATGAAGCCGGGAGGATGGCAGCTACCGAACAGGACCCCATCAGGCGCAGTGAGCTGGACGAGATAGCGGCTATTTGCCGCAGGGTGCCGCTTAATCCGGCAGGGACGTTTCAGGAAGCTCTACAGTCATTGTGGCTCACTCATATGGCCATCTGCCTGGAGGGCATTAATTCAGCGGTTTCCTTCGGCCGTATGGACCAGTTCTTGTACCCGTATTACAGACGTGATCTGGATGAGGGGCGAATCACTCCGAAGAAGGCCAGGGAGCTGTTGCTGTGCTTCTCGGCCAAGGCTGCCGAACACGTGTTTCTACTGTCAGAAAGCGTCAGCCAGTACCACGGAGGGTATCTGGTGGTCCAGGCGGCTATCATCGGCGGTATGGATAGGGACGGCACAGATGCAACAAACGAGTTGACCTATATAATGCTGGACGTGATGGAGGAATCCGGCCTGCGCGACCCCAATTACCAGGCGCGCTTGCATAGCGGGTCCCCCGAAGCATATTTACACAGGGTGATCGAAGTTGCCAAGAAAGGCAACGGCGTACCGGCCTTATTCAGTGATGAGGCTTCTATCAGATCGCTTGTCGCCAACGGTGTCCCTCTTGAGGAGGCCAGGAACTATGCGGTAGTGGGTTGCGTGGAGCTGGCTTTGCCCGGCAAGAGCTTTTTCTCCACCGATGCCGCCCTGATGAATCTTCCGGCCTGCCTTGAACTGGCGCTCAATCGTGGCCGTCAATTCGGCAGCCGCAGGCGCGAGGGCGCACAAACGGCAGACCCTCTCAAGTTCGGATCAATTGGAGAAGTTGTGGACGCTTTTACCATACAGGTGAATCATATGGTGGACCGGCTGGTGGACAATATTCAGGTGGTGGAGCGCGGCAATCGTAATTACCATCCCACTCCTTTTTCATCCATGCTGGTGGACGGCTGTATCGAGTCGGGGAACGATATCAGTGCGGGAGGCGCCCTGTTTAATTCAAGCGGCATCCAGGGAGTGGGGCTGTCTGATGTGGCCGATTCGCTGGCGGCACTTGAGGAACTCGTCTTCCGCAGAAAAAAGTACAGTATGGCGGAGGTTTACGGAGCGCTCAGGAATGATTTCCGCTCTTACCCGGGCATGCAGGCGGAACTGGCTGCTGCGCCCAAGTATGGCAACGATCATGATTTGCCCGATGGCTACGCTGCGCAAGTGGCCGGCATCTTCTACCGGGCGCTGGCCAGGCATACTAATACGCGGGGCGGCAAGTATGTCTCAGGATTCTACTCCGTGACATGTCATGTGGCTTTCGGATCCCTGGTGGGCGCTTTGCCCAGCGGACGCAGGGCCGGCCAGCCATTCGCCGCCAGCCTGGGAGCCTCAAACGGCAAGGACAGGCTCGGCATTACAGCACTGCTCAACTCGGCGGCCTGTGTCGATCCTTGCCATTCTCCCAACGGCTATGCGCTCAACCTCCGCTTCGATCCCGCCGTTATTCAGGGCCAGCGCGGAACGGATATACTTGCAGCCCTGATGAGAGGATTTTTTGAAAAGGGTGGCATGGAAGTGCAGTTCAACGTGCTGGACCCCGATATGTTGGAGGATGCATACAAGCACCCTGGCAAGTATCCCGGCCTGGTTGTGCGGGTGGCAGGGTACTGCGCCTATTTCGACGATTTGCCCGTGCCGTCCAAGCTGGAGATAATGCAGCGTACGCGGCTAACCCTTTAAATGCGCAGGTAGGTTCGTGGTTTGCCCCAATTAAATATTTCTGGAGGAACAAATGGCGGATAATTTCTACGGTAAAAAAGACATCGAGAAAGCAGCCAAAATGTATGAGCTCAAACCCGGTCTAATGCAGGCGTTCCTTGATTTTGATGGCAAAGTATTTGCCGACGGAAGCCTGAACAAGAAAACCAAGGAGCTCATCGCGGTAGCTTGCGCCCACATCACGCAGTGTCCGTACTGCATCGAGGGGCATACTAAGAACGCCAAAAAGGCTGGGGCCAGTCCTGAAGAGATCGCGGAAGCCATTTTTGTTGCTGTTGTTATGCGGGCCGGCGGCTCCATGGCGCATAGCTCTATAGCCATGGCAGCCCTGGAAGAATAAATCTCATCAATCGACTACGTTTTCCATGATTTCGATCCGGTTAGGCGCGCCTCCAGCCGGGTCAAGTTCGACGGCGACGAAATCGATGCGCCAGTTTTCGGGCAGGCCGCGGTGTTTGTCGAGATAGTCAAGGGCCGTTGCGATAAGCTTCTTTTTCTTGGCTGACGTTATCGATTCTTCGGGTGTTCCGAATGCGTCTCCCGTCTTGCTGCGAACCTCGATGAAAACGATATAATTACGATGGCGGGCAACCAGATCTATTTCACCATGGTGGCAGCGATAATTCTTTTCCAGTATGCGGTAACCTTTCTTTTCCAGGGCCTTGCAGGCAACCTGTTCCCCTCGTTTTCCTGTATCCTGTTTCTTCATATCAGCCTGGTCAGGTCCCTCAGGGGAGAATAGGTCATTCTGTGTATGCGAGATGCCCCGTGGCGGCGCAGGCACTCCAGATGTTCGCGAGTGCCATAGCCCTTGTGGCGACCGAATTCGTATCCGGGGTAGCGCTCATCCAGTTCCAACATGATTCGATCGCGCGTAACCTTGGCCACTACTGATGCACATGCAATACTAAGTACAGTGCGGTCACCCCGGATAATGGCCTTTTGAGGGACGGGCATATTCCTCAGCCTGACGGCATCGATCAACAGATACCCCGGTGGTTCCGACAGCTCCGCCAGCGCCAATTTCATGGCCTTCCTGGTAGCGTTAAGGATGTTTACCGAGTCGATGACATCAGGCTCGACCACGCCGACACCCATCTCTATCTTGCATTCATTCATGGAATCGAAAACACGCTGGCGTACCTTCTCCTGCATCAGCTTGCTGTCCCTGACCATTGGCACCCAGGGGAAATCGAGTTCAGAAGGCAGTACGACGGCTGCGGCCACCACCGGCCCTGCCAGCGCACCACGGCCGGCCTCGTCCAGGCCGGCGATGCGGCGATAACCTAATGAGAACAGGGCCTGCTCTTCCCTCAAATGGGGAATGCTGGAGCTCGCCTTGCTGTAGCGGCTCATCTCGGATTACAGAGCGTCTTATTCATGCAACCCTATTTTATACCGCGCGGATTATTGCTGCTCACCGATAGGCTTTGTTCAAAATCGGGCGGACGCGGTCCCATATGGTCTCTCCCAGTTTCTCAACGGGCTGCTGCGCCTCTAAGACAATCCAGCATCCGGGATCGTGCCTGGCAAGTTCGAGGTAGCCGTCCCTCACCCTGCGGTGGAAGGCGATATCCTCGGCCTCGAAACGGTCATCGCCTGTATTACGCTTCCTGACCAGGCCCGCCTCCGGCTGTAAATCCAGCAGAATAATGAGGTCGGGCTCCAGTCCGCCCGTGGCGATTCGGTTGATTGATTCGATCAGCTCCAACTCCAGACCCCGGCCATATCCCTGGTAGGCAAGGGTGGAGCCGGAGAAACGGTCGCATATCACGTTAGTGCCTGTGTCGAGGGTGGGCAGGATAATATCTTTAATAAGCTGTGCGCGGCAGGCAGCGAAAAGCAGAAGTTCAGCTTGCGGGCTGATATTGAAATCGCGCTTGACTTTAAGAAGTCCCCTGATCCTGTTGCCCAGGGGCGTTCCGCCGGGCTCATGTGTCAGCACCACAGGTATATTGTCGCGCTCCAGGTTATTGCGCAGAAGCCGGGCCTGGGTGCTCTTGCCGCAGCCTTCACCTCCTTCGAAAGTGATAAACAATCCCTTACGCTTCGGCATAATGTAATTCAGAATATCAGGCGTATCAGTTGTTTACGATCTTGACCCGACGCCCGGGCTCGCGTCCCGAGCTGCTGGATGTGACGTCGTGTCTTTCGGCCAATATATGCTGGAGGCGGCGGATAAACGAGTTTTGTGGACTGAGCACCACCTCTTTTTTACCGTTTTTAACATCTCCTATAGCCTGCAAGGCCTCGTCGAGCGCTGAGTCCACGACCTCGTCATGCGGCCCTGTGTAAATGCTGTCCAGGCAGTGACGCAATTGCTGCAGGCTGTTGCCGCGTATGGCATAAATCGGTATGCCCTGCATTTCGGCGTCCCGCAATTTCTGTGGTTTGCGTCGGAAATAGTTCTTGGTCGTGATTAAAATATTAGATTGCCGCAGATCATCTGTAATATCGATGGCCAAGCCCTTCTCATGGGCTGCTTGTTCAAGAATTGGCCGGTTTATACCAAAAAGGTAAATGCGCAGTCCCTGTTTGTTTAACTCGGGCTTTCTCTGGGATTCTTGTATGGTGGAGGCCTGCTCTTTGACAACGTTGCCGTCGGGTCCCAGCCATCTTACTTCGGAACGGCTTTCCTGTCCGTGCAGGACCGAATCAATGGCATGCGCTACATCGGGATGCACGAGCACCTTGTAGCGTTCCTGTATCTCAACCACGATGTCAAATGTGGGTGGGGCTTTGCGCTCCAGAACCGATTTTTGCGTGTGGCGGCGGCGCGCCTCCTCATCCCCCAGCGTTACAGTCTGTATGCCGCCGATGAGGTCCGACAGGGTCGGGTTCATCATGAGGTTCTCCAGGCTGTTGCCGTGGGCAGTGCCCACCAGCTGTACCCCGCGTTCGGCTATGGTGCGGGCTGCTTCAGCTTCCAGGCTGGTGCCTATCTCGTCTATAATAATCACCTCAGGCATGTGATTTTCCACTGCCTCGATCATCACCGCGTGCTGGAGCGTGGGTGTCGGCACCTGCATACGTCTGGCGTGACCTATGGCGGGATGCGGTATGTCGCCATCCCCAGCGATCTCGTTGGAGGTGTCGACGACGATGACTCGTTTCTTGAGGTCATCAGCCAGCACACGGGCAGTTTCCCGCAGTATTGTGGTCTTGCCGATACCCGGCGGGCCCATTAAAAGGACGTTGTTGCCGGTCTCCACCAGGTCCTGAATTATCTTTGCCGTTCCCTTCACGGCGCGGCCTACACGGCAGGTCAATCCAACGATCTTTCCTTCGCGGTTTCTGATGGCCGAGATGCGGTGGAGTGTGCGAGTCAGGCCTGCGCGGTTGTCGCCGCTAAAGGTGCCGATCAGGCTGGTGACATGCTGTATATCCGCTTCTGTGACTTCGTGATCGCCTAACAATATCTCGCGGTTGGGGAAACGTGCTTCAGGCAGCCGGCCGAGGTCCATGACGATTTCCAGCAGGTCACCATTTCCGATCTCTTGCTTGAGATCCGAAGCAATGTGAGGAGGCATCACAGCCAGCAGAGACTGGATGTCATCAATATCTACCGTCTGCAAGACATCCCCTCTGTGGTGGTGGATACAACGTCAATAGACAGGTATTCTACTGGCAAGTTACCAACCCCTGGTGGCCAGTAAACTGTCTTCAGGTATACTTTTAATATCGAGGCCGGGCATGGCTGAGCCAAGCGCTTTTGATACCTCGGCGATGATGGCCGGGTCATTGTAATGGGTCACCGACTTCACGATGGCTATAGCGCGTGTCTCGGGATCACTCGACTTAAAGATACCCGAGCCCACGAAAACTCCCTCGGCGCCGAGCTGCATCATGAGCGCGGCGTCCGCCGGTGTAGCTACACCGCCCGCGGCAAAATTAACCACCGGCAATTTGCCGCTCTTGTGCACCTCGATCACCAGATCAAGCGGGGCGCCCAGAATTTTAGCCTCGGCGGGAAGCTCGTCGGTGCTCATTGATTGCAGCCTGCGCATGGCAGCCTGCACCGCGCGCATATGACGCACGGCCTCAACTATGTTGCCTGTGCCGGCTTCACCCTTCGTGCGTATCATTGCGGCGCCCTCGGCGATTCTTCGCAGGGCTTCGCCCAGGTCGCGGCAGCCGCAGACGAAAGGCACCTTAAAATCATGCTTCCACACGTGATGGCTCTCGTCCGCGGGGGTCAGCACCTCCGACTCGTCGATAAAATCGACGCCCAGTGCCTGCAGGACCTGGGCCTCCACGAAGTGGCCGATGCGGCACTTAGCCATGACCGGTATGGTCACGGCCTTCATAATGGCCGTTATCACAGTGGGATCGGACATCCTAGCCACGCCCCCGTCCTTACGTATATCGGCCGGCACACGCTCCAGCGCCATCACTGCACAGGCGCCGGCATTCTCTGCTATCCTGGCGTGATCCGGTGTCACGACATCCATAATGACCCCGCCCTTGAGCATCTGGGCAAGGCCCGTTTTGACTTTCCAGGTTCCAGTATCCATCTCTTCAAGTCCCATTTATTATTTCGCATTTTGCTACGATTGAATTGTTGCTGTAAATAAATTATAGCACGGATATCTGCCGATTTGAATTTGTTATAATGTGTGGCCGGGAGGCTATTGAATCTGTTGCCTGGCAATAAACATTTTACTATGCAGGATCGCTGAAGACTATGGAATATGAGAGAATCACCCTCGAAAACGGCCTGAAGGTCATAACCTGCCGCATGCCGCATACCAGGTCGGTATCCCTGCTATTCTTTGTCATGACGGGGAGCTGCTACGAAAGCGATAGTGAGGCCGGGATCTCGCATTTCATCGAGCACATGTGCTTTAAGGGCACTAAAAAACGCGGCAGTTCACGCGAGATCAGCGAGGCCATAGAGGGCGTGGGAGGCATACTAAACGGTGGCACTGACCGCGAGTTGACGTCATACTGGTGCAAGCTGGCCAGCCAGCACCTGGAGATGGCCGTTGATGTCATCGTGGACCTGGTGCGCCATCCGCTTTTTCGCGAGGAAGATATAGAGAAAGAGCGGCAGGTTATCATCGAAGAGATCAATATGAGCCTTGATTCTCCCCAGCAGCGCGTTGGCATGATACTGGATGACATAATGTGGCCAGGTAAACCGTTGGGAAGGGATGTTGCCGGTAGCAGAGAGACTGTCAATTCCATCACACGTGAGCAAATGATTAAACAGGTTGACAGGTTTTACACGCCAGCAAACATGCTGGTCAGCATAGCGGGGGACTTTGATCGAGACAAGGCCGTGGAATTGCTGAGACAGGCCGAGGCCGGATGGCATGCCGGCGGACAGCCGGAATACATCGATAGTCATGTTCAGCAGACTTTGCCTCAGACGAAAATAGAATATCGTGAAACCGAGCAGGTTAACCTGATGCTGGGCATAGAGGGTCTGTCTATCTTTGATCCTGACAGATTTGCCCTCGACCTGTTGAACATGGTCCTGGGCGAGGGCATGAGCAGCCGCCTCTTCACAGAGATAAGGGAAAAGCTCGGGCTGGCCTACGATATCCACAGCTATGTCGAGCATTTCCGCGAAACCGGCTCCTTTGTCATCCAGGCCGGCATAGACCCTGCACAGACAGGGAGGGCTATAAAAGCGATTCTTGAGCAACTGTCGGCGGCCAGGGACGGTATATCAGAGGCGGAATTGGATAAGGCCCGAGAAATGGCCAAGGGACGTATGCTGTTGAGCATGGAGAACAGCCGCAATGTGGCGGGGTGGTATGGCGCACAGGAGGTCCTGACCGGTAAGATCATGACCATAGATGAGGTTACACAGATAATTGAAAACATTACTCCTGAAGATATACGGCGCGTGTCGAGTGGCATCTTCTTGACTGAGAGGCTGAACCTGGCCATCGTTGGCCCTGTTAAAGACGATGGATCTATAGCTAACCTGATGACGTTATAGGGTGGCTGTTTTTCTCCTAATTTTCAGCTATTTTACTCACTTAGCATCCCGCCTGCCTTAGTGGGGAGCAGTATACGTAGCTGGCATACCTGATATAATACTAATTGAAGCGAATTTAATAGGGAGGTCAGACATGGGAAGCAAAGGAAGAAGGAACGAGAAAAAACCTAAGAAGCAAGTAGAAGCGAAGTCAGCAGCGAAGACACCGGATAAGACAGAACGAAAGAAGAGATAATACTACCGGTAATACGAATTAGAGCATGCCTCTCATCAAGGAACATGGAAATGAAAAGGCCGCCTGCATGCAGGCGGCCTTTTCATTTAGTTACTGTGTTTATTAATACTCAGGCATCTGGGGCATAGGTGGCCCCATCTTGTCCTTTTCGGGGATATCGCAGACCAGTGATTCGGTGGTGAGTATCATGGTAGCGATACTGGATGCGTTCTCGAGGGCGGTCCTGGTGACCTTGAGCGGGTCGATGATGCCCTTGCTGACCATGTCGACATAATCGTTGTTGAGGGCATCGTAGCCTACGCCTTTCTTGCTGCGCTTAACCTTGTCGACGACCACGGAGCCTTCCTGGCCGGCATTGATGGCGATCCAGCGAAGCGGCTCTTCAACGGCCTTCTTGATTATATCAACGCCGGTGCGCTCGTCACCTTCGGCCTTGACCTTGTCGAGCACATGTAAGGCGTTGAGCACGGCCACGCCGCCGCCCGGCAGTATGCCTTCTTCAACGGCAGCCCTGGTGGCTGAGAGCGCGTCTTCAACCCTGTGTTTCTTCTCTTTTAGCTCTACCTCAGTTGCGGCGCCAACTTTAATGACGGCAACGCCGCCTGCCAGCTTGGCTAACCTTTCCTGCAGTTTCTCTTTATCGTAGTCTGAGGTGGTCTCATCGATCTGGGCCTTGATCTGCTTGATGCGGGCCTTGATAGCCGTCTCTGAGCCCTTGCCTTCGACGATGGTTGTGTTGTCCTTGTCGGCCACCACTTTCCTGGCGCGGCCGAGGTCGGCTACCACCGCTGAATCGAGTTTGCGGCCGATCTCCTCGGAGACGACCTTACCGCCGGTCAGCAGGGCGATATCTTCAAGCATAGCCTTGCGCCTGTCACCGAAGCCCGGGGCCTTTATGGCCAGGCAGGTGAGAGTACCGCGCAGTTTATTCACGACCAGCGTGGCAAGGGCTTCACCCTCGATGTCCTCGGCGATGATGACCAGGTTCTTGGACACCTGGAGTACCTTCTCAAGTATGGGCAGAAGCTCGGAGATGGCGGTGATCTTCTTGTCGGTGATGAGGATATAGGGGTCCTCGATCTCCGTCTTCATTTGCTCGGCATTGGTAACGAAGTAGGGGCTGATGTAGCCGCGGTCGAACTGCATGCCTTCGACGTACTCGGTTTCAAATAGCAGGCCCTTGGACTCCTCGACGGTTATGACGCCGTCCTTGCCCACTTTCTCCATGACCTCGGCAATGAGGTTGCCGATCTTCGCGTCGGCGGCGGATATAGTAGCCACCTGGGCAACCTGTTCCTTGGTAGTGACCGGGGTGGCCATCTTCTTAAGTTCGATCACCATGGCCTCAACGGCTTTCTCGACGCCGCGCTTGAGCGACATGGCGTCGGCGCCTGCAGCTATGTTCTTAAAGCCTTCCGTCACGATAGCCTGGGCAAGCACCGTGGCAGTGGTGGTGCCGTCACCGCATTTGTCATTGGTTTTTGTTGAAGCCTCTTTGACGAGCTGGGCCCCCATGTTCTCAAAGGGATCCGGGAGCTCGATATCCTTTGCTATGGTAACGCCGTCATTGATTACGCTGGGCGGGCCGAATTTCTTGTCAAGCGCCACGGGACGCCCGCGCGGTCCCAGTGTCACTTTTACTGCGTTGGTCAGGGCATCGATGCCGTTCTTGAGGGACCTGCGGGCATCTTCGCCGTATTTGATCTGTTTTGCCATTTATGTTTTTCCTCCTAATTAAATGTGCCTGTTGTTAAATGAATCAGATAGTGCCTATTTCTTCTTGGCCAGGATGTCGGCTTCCCTGAGGATGATCAGTTCCTGGTCGTTTTCCTTGATCTCGGTGCCGCCGTACTTGGCGTAGATGACGATATCGCCGACGGCCACGTCCATGGGAAGCCTTTTGCCATCATCGGACATCTTGCCGGGGCCTACCGCCAGCACCTTACCATCCTGCGGTTTTTCCTTTGCAGTATCAGGTATGAAGATGCCACCCTTTGTTTTTTGCTCTTTCTCGAGAGGCTTTACTACTACCCTGTCACCCAAAGGTTGAATTTTTACAGCCATGCGTACCTCCTTAAAACTTAGCAATCTCTTTACGAGACTGCTAAGTATATTAGCATAAAAAATTATCACTGTAAAG